>Ga0098037_1000723_pt1 | contig 16110 bp, 12 predicted proteins | sample 5_EtaG_FD_75050 | JGI IMG/M metagenome (GOLD analysis project Ga0098037, IMG submission 75050) | Marine viral communities from the Subarctic Pacific Ocean - 5_ETSP_OMZ_AT15132 metaG | ecosystem: Environmental > Aquatic > Marine > Oceanic | place: Pacific Ocean | collected 2015-01-08 | reverse complement strand
TATAGATACTTTAGTAATATTAGAAAAACATCGGACTTTGCTCTAGTGTTTAGATGGACAATATCATTCGGATAACATGTTAAACCCAAGTGACGTATATGTATCAGGTGGATCTGATAACCTTTTAGTTTGCTGGACTGATAAGGTTACAAAGTATGACGCTAGTTCTTTTTACAACTGGGAGCAAGATAACTTACCGCTCCATGATCTAGATGAACGAACTGAACTTCTTTGGGAGAAGTTTGGACATCCAACGTCAGCTTTAGCGGGAATGTCATTTGTTGTTTCAGCGGATGCGACCTCTTCTTGTAATCCTACTTACTTTACTACGTTAAGTGCTTGCATCAATGCGTTGCCTGAAGTTATTAATTACCCTATACTTGTTGAAGTTGCAAGCTTTGGCGATCTTGGTGGTTTAAATATTTCCAACAAAGCCTTCGGTCCTAATGGCTCTTTAGAGGTGATCAACCGTAATAGCTCTTTCGCAGGGGCAATGGATATTGATGGTAGTGGATTAGCGGGCCAAATATACGACGATTCATATACTGATTACAACATAGCAGCAAGCGTTGTGCCTATTGGTGCTGCCATTCTCCACCCTAACGCATCCGGCCCAGGACTCGCATATGATATGCAGTCCGCGCAAATCTTTAGCACAGGTCAATACATCTCCTCTTCAGTATCCACACAATTGTGGAAGGATCAACGTTTTGATAACTTTAACCCCTATGTATTCACTAAGAAGGTTAGAGGTACTCAGCTAAACAGATTAACTGCTTCTTTAAGTAGTACGGTGGATCCCTGGGATACGGGAGCTTCAACTTATGCTGCCGTATCTGCTTTCGAGTTCTCACCTTTCGATACAGCGCAGGATAAAGGTATTGACCCCCTTTATGACGTTAGCACGCTTAATGAGACCACCGGATCAGAAATTAAATGGGGTAACGGGCTTGATGATGGGTCCAACGATAATGCCGCCGCTGCTTTCGCATACTTTAATAAATTAGATTTTATTAAAGTAACAGATTGTAACGGGCCTGTATTTATTAGGAACTTTAACGTTGATGGCGAGCATTCCACAGATAGGGGTATTGAGATTAAAAACTCTACCGTCAATATGGAGAGATGCTCCGTAGCCAGATGTAACGAGGCTGGCTTGCATGTTGATAATTCAGAAGTCAACTTGCTTAGAGGCTTTGTAGGTTATAGGAACTATGCTGGGAGTGGTGCTAATAGAGTTGGCATTCCTTTCGTAAGTAAGCGGGATAGTTATCAAAGCCTGAGCGGTTACGGTGCCGGTATTAGAGCGGTGAACTCAACCGTAAACTTAAAATCAACCTACGAAAGAGATATTGTTCAATCTAAAAACGCAAGTGCTAATGCTAACTTCTACCCCACGTATCTAGGTGATGCACCAGCACCTTCACTTGAAGCACTGTACTGTGTTTCTAGAAATGACATAGGTATCGATGCGATTGATTCACGAATCATAGGAGGTAGAACCGAACTTGGGGGTAACTCCACCACCTCTTGGAACGATGGTGCTCAAGTATTTGCAGAGCTTAATACAGAAGCAGGCATTAGGCTTAAAAATAGCGTGATCAATCATAGTGGTAGAATTTACTTAGACGGTAACTACATGGGCTTAGACGCAAATACTTCTAAAGTTTACGCAGATACTGTCGCAGCCAGATACAATCAATCCACCGCGTTAAAGTTTGATACTTCTGAGTTTGTTTACAACAAAGATCTGTATGCGGGCTCCAACCAAGCCGATACGGATTCCGTGGAAACTTTCTTTGAGTCTCAGGTCGCATGTATTGATAATGGTCAGGATATTGTGTGTGATAATAGTGTCATTAAACCTTATTACACAAGCTCCATGCAAAACATCTTTACCATGTTCTACGCTAGTGGGTCCTTTGGCAAGGAAGAAGCTACGGGTAAATACTTACCCTCTGTTCACTTAAAGGGTAGCTCCGATGTCGATCTCATTCATGCCCACATGCAGAGAGTTCCTGGGGCTGGTAAAACACTCGAAGCTCAGTATGGGTTACTTTCTCTTGTCGAGGATAACTCTACATTAGCAGTTAGGGGTTCAGGGCAATACGCCAATGTGTTCTTAGGGCCGACAACCAGGAATGACAGTGTAAACGTTGCTGGTCTATATGCAAGCAAGGAATCCACCATTAAGATTCAAGGACCAACTACAATTGGTAGATTTGGCGTTGATGTTTTAGCAGAGGATAACTCTACTATTGAGATCACTCCCCATCAATCTAACAACGGAACTCTTCTAGTATCTTCCTTCGACCTGTCCAACCCTGCCAACCATACGATGGTGGAATTGCACTCGACTAGGTCTTGTTTGGTAGCTAACCGAAATTCAAACATTCTCATGGAGAATGCTGGGGATTATCAAGCTAATTACCCTAACGGAGCTTACGGCAGTGCTATTTCAGCCCCTTATGACTTTGCCAATTCGGATTATCAAACTTATGCCAGTGCAGGGTACGTTCAATTCTATCCGAACGCCAATTTGGATAGTGCAACCGTTGTTGCTAATCCTACTACGGTTCAAAACAATAATAAATACGCCTTTGAAAGCGACGCAACGAATAGTCCCAGCCCATATTACTTAATACACGATCAATCCGCGAGTAATGATATTACAGATATTACAACTGGCGGCATGTGTGTTAGGGCTGTAGGTAATAGTGTTGTAGAGGCAAACAACGTACACTTCCCCGCGTCTTGGCATAATACCTCTGGAGTTGTTTATGATTTAGAGGGAACAGGTCCTCTCCCTGGGGACAACTGTACTCGACTGTTCATTTGGAACATCGCAGACAACTCACTGTTGAAAGCTTCTTACCTTAGTGTGAGTTCTCTCCACCCGAGAGATGCGGGTTACTTTGGCCCGTCTGGTGTTTGGGGTCATGAATTATCGGCAGCGCCAATGAGCACTCCCGACACATCCAGCTTATCTGTTCTGGACTATTACGGCAAGAGTGATGATAACGCTTTTGGCAAATCTTCCGCAGAGAACTTTGGAGCGTTTAGACTTTACTTCTCAGTAGATCCTGTGGCCAACTTCTTGGTGGCAAGTTCTACCCCTAGACTTGAAGGAATGGCTCGACAGGTATTTGCTCAAGGGTATAACTTCTCTGGGACATTAATTGCCTCATCTAGTAGTGATTTCGCGGCCTCAACTCAATACACATCTATTCTTCGACGAGAGGATAACGATCCAAATTCTATGGTAGTTGAGCCTTCAGGGTTCTTCTACGCATCAGCTATGATGGCAGGTTCGGATACTACTAAGGCAGTATTGGATGATTCTGCATTGAACACGTTTGCTAATGCTAAACATAATACTGTGGGTAAATCAGGACTCGGCAAGGTTGTAGAAGGCTACTACTCCACCAGTGCATTTGGTGGCGACTCCTATAATGAATATACCTACAGTACAGGTCTTGCATCCATAAATAACTTTGATCTTAAAAAGGATAACTAATGGCTAACGAAATTACGTATTACGACACACCCCACACCTTTATTAGCCCGGTCAGGCATTTCAAGGCTAATGACCCCTACTACTTTGAAGTTGATAACATTCCCGTTAAACAACTTGAAGAGTCTCAGAAGTTCCTAAAGGACCAAGTAGATGGTATTATTGCTCGCCAGAATAACCGACAGAGTATTGAAATTGATAGAGAAGGATTTTCAGAATTAAAGCCCTACACTACAGGTAACGATCGTAAAGTTAGAGTTAAGCCGGGTAAGTTTAGTGCTAGGATTAATAATGCGTATAGCTTAACTCCTTTGCAAGTTGTCCGACAGATCACTGGATTTAGTAACACTAGAAACGCTGACGGAACGATTTCTGATTTAAACACTTACGAAGTTCAAACCAATATAGGCAGCTTAACTACTGTTCTTGATCAGTTCCAACAAGGACTTTTAGGGGATGCCTTAAATATGAATGGCCTTGCCGAGCGATGCTTTACGTTCCCTTTCTGGGATGAAGACGGGTTCCATTTAGCTAAAGGGTTTGCCCCTTCAGGCACATCTACCCCTGGATACAGTCAGTTCGATGGTGACTTTGATCCTGATGATAGGTCTCTGTATCCGAATTACATAGGCGCTATCCTAAAGCACAACACTCCTAATACGACTAGGGATTTAACTCTTATTAAGAATGTATTCAGTTTGCAAGGAGAGCCTGAGGCAGGCCAACAGGGTAGGCTTGAATCTGAGTTCATTAAAAGATGGCGTGGAGCAATCAGAACTTCCATTGTAGATGTCCCTAATGAATTAGTGGTTACGGTTCCTGATTTTGATTCGAGTGATTTCTTCTATATTGACGCTGATGGTAATAATCAACCTTTAAATGCTAATCAGAGAATTGATCTTGTATTCATCTACTCTAAAGCTGTTGATGAGGAATCTACTACCATCCCTAAGTTTGATGCTAATGGAAATCCCACCACACTTACCGAGCCTGCCATTGGAATTCTAAAGGGGGCTGGAATCGGTATATCAAGACAGACAGCTACCACCCCTCCTCCTCCTGATGATGAGGGTGATGATAGGGTTAGCCTTCAAACGCTAGACGGTACTCCTATTATGTTGGCGCACCCTGGTGATGAGAATGGCACCAGTAATGGATTTACAACCTCTGCTGGTGTCATCAGGGGGTCGTTCCCTTCGCCAGATGATTTAATGAACTTAGCTCCTGCATTATCGGAGCAACTTGAGACAACGTCATTCCAATTAATTGGTCAGTCCATTCTCCCTATCGCTTACGTAAGAGTTCAGACTGCGGCAGGACCCATCGCTGATATCCTTAACGAAGATGACCTTATTGACATTCGTCCGTTCTTTAGGACTACTGAATTAGCTTACAATGAGCGTGCAGGCATTGCGGCGGCTACGCCTCAAGTTTCCATTGCTAATCCGGTTGTTACTGAAGCTAACCTAGAGAAGGTCCGCAAGGAAGTTTACACTGATCTTAATGATCGCATAGCGAGTGTTGAATCTGCTGTTGGAGTCGCGACCGCTACGGCTAGTCAAATTCAAGGTCCAGGTAATTCAGGTGCTAGAAATATTGCCGCTGGTCAGGTTCTAGGTGGATTCTGGGGTCCCGAAGGGGCTTTACTTAAAGGAGCCAAATCAAACATTGCTGGAAGTCTTAAAAACTCTCAGATGAACATACTCATAGATGAGGTCGAGTCGGAGTTTGGCTACAGGGCTGGATCCATTCCTTATTACACTGATTGGGATAAGGGGCAATGGTATTCCCGAGGCAATTTCACAGGTGATGGTATTTGTGATAGTATTCATGTTGCTGCTCCTCTGCTAACTGAATTCGCCGGTCCTGGTAATGATGTAAAGTACTTACCACCTTGGGTTGAAGATCCTGCCAACGGAGTAGCCACCACTGTTCAATCTCTTAGGAATAGTAGAGGTTCAGAGAGAATGGCGATGTACAACTGGGGTGAAACTCGGAACCAAGCTTATACAAACACCGCTGGTCGCCCTGGTGTCATTGCGCCGGGTGAATCTAACTTTGGAACCCAGACTCCTAACTTCACTAATCAGCAATTAGAATCTCTTAATCGTAGAAACGTTCAAATTAACTTTGTTAGAAAAAGAATTAAACTGGATTTATCTCTGACACCCTGGGTGCAGGATTACAACGTTAATGTTAGTTTATTAAACTGTATTCCTTTATCCGAAGGTACGAACCCTGCGGATAAGGGCACAAACCAAGGACAAGGTGCTTCAAACAATAGAAATGGTTGTCAAATTTGGGTTGAAAAGCACAAGGATTACTTTAGTATCTGCGTTGCTTGGGCTGGCACCAATCACCTTTGTAAGACAACCGGAGACTACTTGCCTTGGCAGGATAGGAACAATCCTGAGAAGTTCGCAGGATTCGCTCACGTTTGTCCTAGACTATTGAGCGGGGGGTCGTTTGCTACAGGTGGCCCTGCTGTCTTTGGTAGTTCCGAAAATTATGGAAACTCAACGCAACGGGAGGATTTCTTTAGTCAGCAGGTAATCCGACCGGGAGTTGGACCGGGTCAAGAAAGCACTTTTCCGACCTATTTTGAGGAAGTTGTGCCGTTACTTTACCCCTCTGTAAAGTTTGAAGTTGTCGGTATTGCTGGTGACTTCCTTAACAATTCACTTGGTGCTAACGGGACTCGTATGAGAAGCAATAATCCGACTATTGCTTGCACGTAGTATAAACCATGCCTCCTCAAGATCCAACCATTTTTCCTTGTGGTAGAGGATTTTTCCCAGGTACTCAAGGTCCTGGGGGAGGCGGACAAGAGCCAACGACCACGACGGTCATTATTGTACCCTCAAACCCTAAGCCGCCCGATCCACCCTTTACTCCGGCAATCCCTAAGCCACCTCAAAATCCTGGAAACCCAGGGAGTGGTAGCCCTGGAACGGGTGACCCTATCACCACAGATCCAGTATTTTCGGTGCCACAAGCACCACCCATTCGCCCTCGCCCTCGCCCTGGAGGTGGTGGCACCGGAGGTGGTCAATCAGGATTTCATAAATGTGAAGTTGTAGCTCTTGGTGTCTGCCCAGGTGAGGAGGGATTACCTTTAAATGAAGCTACTATCACCACAGTCTTTACGGAATGCCGCCCTTGTAGTCCTAACTTTGTAAATGCTAATGGTTCTGTAGAGGCCGATCCTAATTGTACTTTTTCTAGTTTAGCTTTGTGTCAGGCAAACTGCGCGTCGCCTACATTTACAAATCTCCCATGCCCACCGGAAATATCTACTCAAGAGCCAGATCCATTACCTGGGCCTATTACACCTGGGGGATCTACAACTGAACCCACCTTAGGAACCTCCGTTGGTGATGTTATATCAACACCTGAGCCAACTCAAACTGCGGCCTTCACGGTAGGGGTTACGACAACGCCTCTAGGCGATCCTATCGTGCGTGTGCCTATTCCTGGGTCCAACTTACCAGGGGAACCTACCGTGGTTATTCCTGGCCGTCCACAAGTTCTTGAGCCTGAATCTCCTTCATTAAGTGTTGGAGTTACTAACGAATCAAATCGAATTACAGAGAATCAACAAGCTACTAACGGTAACGTGATATCCGTCAATCAATTAGTTGACGATGAGGACTTTAGGGATACTCAGGCAGGTATTAGTAAGCCAGTCTTATTTGATCCAAACTTAAACTTTTTTGAAACTACGCCTAATGAAGACATAGAGTTAGTTTTTAATAATAGTCATTTAACAGTTCTCAATACTGAAGTTGCATCTGAGATTGCCGAGTTGCTGAGTATTAGTAACTCGAATATGCCTTGGAATGAGGTAACCCTTCAAAACATATCTGATGATAAACTAATAGCTAGTTTAAACCCACTACTTTTAAATTCTTTCCAATATCTTAGATATCCTGGAGGTAATTTGATTGGAGTGACCACGCTATTAAACGTGGTTAGAAAGCATTTGCTGCAAGGAACCTTAGATGAGTTTGATCCTGAATACTACATAACCGCTGCCCAATCACAGTTAGATCAAAGCTTTGATGTGTTGGAGAAACCCGAATCCCAGGAACTTGCGGATAGACTTGCTATAGAGTATTTAAAAAATAATCTCCACCAATATCAAAACAACAAGAGGTCGAACTGGAGGAACTTTCAAATAAACAGGGTCAGACCTCTTAATGATGATGTTAAGATAACGTTGGAGATTAAAACTGTAGATGGGGATTCTAAAGATATTTCCATCCCTAATGATGGGTTTGCTTTGGATAGGCTGACAGATCTAACTCAGATTACGTCTCCTATCCTAGGCTCTACAGACAAGCTGAATATTGGTGATGGCGGCGGATACTATGTGCAGGGTCTCGGCACTGGTGGTGAGGGTATTCCAATATACACAAATAATATCATCCCTGATGCGTATTATGCCCCTGCGTCGGTGAGGTTAAAAGTTCTTAACATGCTTGATGTGGATTCGGATATTAAGATAACAGCTTCATCAAACTCTGGGCAGCATGAGTTTGTTGCGGGAGATGCGGGTGCCAGTGCTACTACTCCTTTATTTTTCGCACTAAATGTAACTTCAGTTAGTGGTGAATATACCGACAATCCTCTTGTTGAAAGTTATAGCGGCACTTACTCTAGGTTAGTGGATAAGGCCAGTATCGATAGGTACGTGAATAATCATGCCTTGAGTATTCCCATGATGGCTCTTGATTATCGAGATCCACTATATCGGTACATTTTAGATACTTCCTCATTTACTGCATCTTTGAAAGACTTTAATTTAATTAGCTTTGAAGATCAAGGTTTCTCATCTATTGGTTCTAGATTTGTTAAGAATATACCTTTTGGATTTGTCGTAACGCCTGTTGCTGGTGGAAAGTACAACCCCTTTAATGGCGGTTCAACTTTAGATAAGACTGGTGATATTCATGTAAGATCATTATCGATGTTACCAGTTACTGATGAAAGTATTGATGGGAATCAACCTCCGATATTAGAAGCTTTTAGTTTGAATTTAGTATCAGGAATAGATAGAGTAGGTGTTGGAGAACTTGAGGATACTCAAAATATTGGCTACCGATACAATGAGGAAGACTTCACAGAAACATTCTATTCCTTAAGTTCAGGTGAGTACGGGGCCAGTGCTTCGCCACTTTCGGCACAGGGGACCGCCTATATGCTTCGGGAAGTGATTGACACGCTATCAAGCACTTATAGTGCCACTACATTTACTTGGTATGATGTCTTTAGTAGAATGCCGGTGACTAGGCTTGGGGAGATGTTCTACGACACTAATAAGGATTTCATCCTGGAAATAGGTAACGGATTTAGGGGAGGTATTACCTTGAACAATATAGAGTCTGGGTATAAGACCAACACTCGAATTATTGCGGAAGATGACCAAACTATAGTGACTGTAGCCGATAGAACTGGTGTAACTACAGTTAAGCGATAATTTTATCGCTATTATTCATACGAATTAAATACATATACATACAGGAGTTTATTATGCGTTACGTTAATGTTGATGACGATTTTGTTGGCCAAATCCTGGCCGCTAACCAACTGACCGAGTCGAAGGACATCACTGAGTCCAAAGAGGTTGAAGTTGTTGAGGAAGCTCAAGTTGAAGAGCATGTTTGCCCGCTGTGCGAGTCGGAGTTAGATGCCCCGATCTCGGAAGAGGCGATGCAAGAGTGTGTTGACTTCATCCTTGGCACCATCAATGAAGCCCTTGAGCAGGACGGCGAGTTCCTTGAGGAAGCTGAAGAGAAGGACGAGGACGAGGACGAGGACGAAAAGGAAGAGGAAGACAAGGACGAAGAGAAGAGCGAAGACGACGAGTGAGGTTAAAAGATGAGTGCAAGCACGAAAGATCTTTTAGCCTTATCTGAAGGTATTCTAGCTGTTCCTCCTCCCGTGGTGGAGGCTCCTGTTAAAACTACTCCCGTGGTCGATGATGGTCTTAAGGATGTCATCGTCCCTAACGCCTATATTGAACAGGTCGTAGGGTTTAATACTGCCTTGAATGAATCCTCTGATCCTGAAAAGAAACAAGACTTGATGCCTGAGTTTGAGCCCATTACCGAGGGGACAGTCCTTAAGGAAAGGCTTGAGACTTTAGTCGAGAGCTTAAAAGAATTACTTAAAGAAGCTAGAAATGTTATGGAAGAGATGACCACTACGGGCATGATCGGAATTAACATGGCTCCTGTGAAGAAAAATGGATCTCGTAAACGTAATAAAAGAAACAAGAGCAACTAAGGCTCAAGGCTCTGCTGAGGGTAGAGAGAAGATGAAAAAAGGTGGGGCTAAGACCAAAGCGTCTAAGTCCCGCGTTAAGGTTTATGACTCTATCACTACTGCCTTAAAAAAGGGCTACGTGGGTCAGATCTTTTCTACAAAAAATTCCAACCGTCTTTACGTCATTACTAAAAGGAAATGGGGTAAGGATGATGAGCAAGAAGTTGGAGGTCGTGTGGCCAAAGGATTCTCCCCAGGAAGCATCCCCTCTAAATTTGCAGATGTAAAGAAATATGCCGTCAGAACTCTGGTCAGGCATGGTAAGCAGAAGTCCGGTAAATTCAAAAGTAAGAAGTACTGGTCTCGCAAGCAGAAATAGGATTTATTATGTTACTCGTTGAGTGCAATGTTTTAGAAAAAGTAGAAGTTATCAATGAAGGCACAGAGGGTAACACCCGCCTTCGTCTGCGAGGTAAATTCCAACAGTGCGATGAGCAAAACAACAACGGAAGGATCTACCCGAGAAAAATCCTGGAGAGCCAAGTTAAAGCTATTCAGGAGAAAATCGGTGATCGTTCCTTAGTTGGTGCTCTTGACCACCCGGCTAATGACGCTATCCACCTTTCGCAGGCTTCTCACCTTATTACTGGTTTGAACATTGGTAAGGATGGCTCAGTGATAGGTGAGTGTGAGATTCTCTCGACTCCTAATGGTAAGATTGTTGAAGCTCTGATCAACGACGGTGTGAAGATTGGCATCTCCAGCCGTGGTGTTGGTAGTGTCACAGAAGGCATCAAAGGTAAGATCGTCAACGAAGATTTCAAACTTATCACGTTCGATCTTGTTTCAGACCCGTCTACACGAGGCGCTTTCCCTGAGCTTTCGGAGTCGATGCGTGAGAATAGCCAGCGTGCCCAGGAGATTGTCTCCAAGCACAAGAAGGATCGAGTCCTGCTTACAATGCTTGAGAGCAAGATCAGCGAAGCTCTGAAGGGCAAGCAGAAGAAGCTCGATAAGAACAAGAACAATAAGATCGACTCCGAAGACTTTAAGATGCTCAGAGGTGAGAAGAAAGATGACGATAGCATGGACGAGAAATCGTTCCCCGATTTAAGTGGTGACGGCAAGGTCACGATGAAGGATATCCTCATGGGCCGTGGTGTCATTAAGAAAGGTAAGAAGAAAAAGTCCATGGAAGAGGGGAGCATTAAAGATGATCCTGAGGCTTTCAAGAAGGCTAAAGCTAAAGCGGAAGCTAAAGGTCAGAAGACAGAAATGCCTAAGCCCAAGCCCAAAGAAAGCATCGACATCAGATCGGCTGTCGTAGAAGGCTTCAAAAAGGTCTGCTGGGGTGATCGATACGATGAAGGCGAGACGAAAAGAAGGAATAAGCGCATGAGACAGGCTATGGACACACGCGCCGGAGCACAGAGACCAAGCCTTGATACGCCAGAAACAGCCCGTTCAAAGGCGTATGATGCTCTCAAAGGTGACTTTAGTGGTGTAGCAAAGTCATACCTTAAGGCTAAACAATATGGGAGAAGTGGTGAAGCAGCAGCGGCAAGAGCACGCGCTAGAGCGACAGGTGTGAGAGTGCCCGTAAAGCCTAAACCCAAAAAGAAATAATCAATAAACCCAAGGAATGAACCATGCCACAACATGATGACTATGAAGATGTAAATAACAGCAAGCAGACAATTATCGTGAAAGACGAAAAAGCAGCAGTAAGAATGAAGCGCGAGGAGGCTAAGGCCGCCCGTGAAAAATACAAAGCTGTTGTAGCTCGTGAGCGAGAGGAGAAAGCTGCGGAGCGTGCGATTAAGAAAGATCAGATCCAGCTTGAATTAACCAAGCTGAAACTGTCTCAGAGTGCAAGTGAAAAAGCTCGTACTAACATCGCTCTTACAACTCCGGCCCTGCTCGTCTTACTTGTAGGTGGCTTTATTGTCATGCTTGGCACTGGGGCAATCCCAGATGAACAGGTATCGGTTGCTTCTGCTCTGCTTACGCTCGTGAGCACAGCTTTGATGCAAAACTTACGCTCTATCGTGTCTGAAGGTGCTGCTGATGCGTCCGATGCTAATGGCAACGGAAACGGACACGATAAAAAGAAAGCTGAGAACACTAAGAAATGACAGACCTTAGAATGCTACTTGCTGAAGACCTGCGTAAGTGGGTTCAACAACGCTGGGTTGATATTGGTGCCCCTAAGAAGGGTGGCGGTTTCAAACCGTGCGGTCGTTCAAAAGGTGAGAAGCGTAAAGGTTATCCAAAATGCGTGCCTGCTGCAAAAGCGGCTAGCATGAGTAAGGGTCAAAGAAAGTCTGCTGTCAAACGTAAAAGAGCAGCAGGCAATCCAGGAGGCAAACCAACCATGGTATCTACATTTAAAAAGAAAGCTAAGAAGAGAGAAGCCCTTGAAAGGCTTGGCAAGTTAATTGAAGGCAAGCTTTGCCCTAAAGGTAAAGCGGCTGCAAAGCGCAAGTTTGATGTCTACCCTTCGGCTTACGCTAACATGTATGCCTCTGCTGTTTGCAGCGGTAAGGTAACTCCTGGCGGCAAGAAGGGTAAGAAAAAATAATCTGTGTTAAAAATACACAAGTACCCTACATACCTACATAGAGGTTTAAAATGTCGCAAAGTAAAGAAATTTTAGATTCGGTTGCTGAGTATCTTCCTGAGGGCTTGGATGAAAGCACTCTTGAGAAGGTATCTGAGCTTGTCGCTGTAATCATTGATCAGCGAGTCGAAGAGCAGGTAAGTGACCTGTCCACGAAGGTCCAATCTTTTATTCGTGGTAACATCGAAAAGTTAAAAGAGCAAGCCCTTAAGGAGCTTGAGCTTGAAAACGAGACGTTCCGTAACGCTCAAATGTTCGAAACTGTCCGCTCGATGTTTGCATTAGAGAACACCAACCAGGATGAAATGAATGGTATGGAAGTTCTTGCGTCCCTTGGCGAGCAACAAGAGGAGAAGAACCAAGCTCTCCTGCGTCAAGTTGATAAGCTCCTGAAGGAGAACGTTAGCCTTAAGCGTGAGTCTAAGGTTGCTAACGATAAGAACCATAAGTTAGAGGAAGCTCTGCAAACTGTTCAAACGCAAATTGAGAGTATGCAAGAATCCGCTAGCGCGGAGAGGAAACTCTCTGAAACGGCACTGGTCATCAGTGAGGATAACTTCAAAGTGAAGGAAGCTGATGAAAAGTTAAATGAAAACCACGCTGGCCATGGTAATGAATGGATCAATCAAGGCGTGTTAGAAAAACTCAACAGTTATAGAGGTTAAAATGACCGCATTAGATAGAAACGAATTACTGAAGCGTTGGGAACCACTCCTTGAAGGTATCGGGGATGATCACATCGCGTACCAGACCGCTCGTCTCTTTGAAAACCAAGCCAAAGAATTTACGAAGCAAAGTCTGAACGAAGAATTAAGCCCTGCGGCTACCACCACGGGTAAGATTGGCACTTTCCAAAAGTTCGCCTTCCCGCTCATCCGTCGTACCTACCCGGAACTCATGTTCAACAAGATTGGTGCCACCCAGGCCATGGACGGCCCGGTTTCGCAAATCTTCTACATGGGTAACTCGCGTGCGATCGGCGCTCAAGAGCAAGTGATGTACTCGAAGTTCAACATCACCCCTCGCAACCTTGTTGCTGGCCGTATTGGCTCGCAGTCGGGTGTTGCTGGTCAAGCCGGTAACCCTCAAGGTGTTGCTTTTGATCCGGCGGACGGCACCAGTGCTCTTACAAGAAGTGCTGTTGCAGGCGGCACGCTCCCTGGTGGCAGCTTCGACCTTTCCAACGTCCTTGGTAACAACAACGTTAAGGATGGTAGCCCTTCGACCACGATGGGTGGCAAGCTGGCCTCCTTCCCGAGTGCGACCACTATCCTGGGTTACGCGGTTTCTTCTGCTGAAAGGCTCAAGAACCAGGAGATCCCCGAGGTCAACATGCACATTCAGAAGCAAACGGTTCAAGCGCGTGAGCGCAAGATGAGAGCCCTTTGGACCCTGGAAGCTGCTCAAGACCTTAAGGCTTACCACAACCTTGATATGGAAGCTGAACTGACGGATCTGCTCTCGAAGGAAATGAACCTTGAGATCGACCGTGAACTGATCGAAGACATTCGCATGATCGCCTATGGTCCTGCTGCCCTTGGTGGCGGTTGGGGTGGCTGGTACCTTGAGTCGCTGTACCAAGGTAACGCTGACAACTTCCAAGGCATTGGCGGTACTGGTGAAGGCGCGACCCCTGGTGGCACGTTCATCGCTGGTGCTTACGAGTACGATTTCAACGCGGCTCTGACATCTGAGGAAGCTGCGGTTGCCACGGGCGACATCGGCGGTACTGCTGGCGACGGCATCAACCGTAGATACTCGAACGTCTACGTCATGGATCTGAACCACTTTGCGACTACGGGCACGAGCTTCGCGCCTCAGACGCTGGGTCACATCTACTCGAATGTTCTGGCGATGATCAACTTCGCTAGCACGGACATCTACCGCACGACTCTCCGTGGTGCTGGTAACGTCATCATCACCTCCCCGGTTATCGCATCGATGCTTGAGTCGGCTGCGAAACTTGAAGGTGGCCTTCCGGCGGACGCGGGTCCGACTGCGGGCGCTGTTGGTAACCAAATCACCTACAAGGGCAAGTTTGCCGGTAAGTACGATCTGGTTGTTGACCCGATGTTCCCCGAAGACGAAATCATCGTTGGCTACAAGGGTGCGAACGCGATGGACGCTGGCTACTTCTACTGCCCGTACATCCCGGTCCAGCCGCTGGACACGGTGGTCGATCCTGAGACCTTCCAACCGAGAAAGGGCATCCTGACTCGTTACGGCAAGGTTGCGGTTCAGCCTGCTTCGAGATTCTACCGCGTGATCCGACTGATCGGCACTGGTAGCGATTACCTGACACCGGAAGTGTTCAGACAGACGGCTGCGGGTGGTAACACCTTCAACGCTGCTGGCCTGTATGATACTAAGGGTCCGATTGGCTAATAGCTAACAGCTAAACAACGGAAGAAAGGGCTCAGTTTTATACTGAGTCCTTTCTTCATTTCTAGGGTAAATATATTTGATATGCCTGAGTACGGAGACAAAGTAGGAATACCAGTTGTTAGAGCTTATGGCTCTTCATATGGGACATATGGAGGCAATAGACTTAAGGATTATAAAAGTCCAAAGGATACTGATCTTAATAACAAGGATGCTAAAGACGTAAACGAATTTAAAACGTTTAATAGAACTATAAAAGATTACGTATTAGCGAAGCTTGGTCATCCCGTAATTGATGTTGAACTTGATGACTTTCAAATTCAAATCTGTATTGACGAGGCCATTTCCAAGCTAGAGTATCACGCTCCTGATTGGATGACTCAGTATGCAGTGTTCAAAACTGAGGCTGGTGTCAATGTATATGAGCTTCCTCAAGAAATTGCAGATAATTTAAATGACTGTTGGTACCGAAGAGACTTCTTCAAGTTTGGCGCGAATCCTGGCTCGCTTGAGTTTGATTTTGCTGTCATGTTTTTCACGAATACTGGGTTATTTAATAATTATAATGTTAGCCAGTATCTTCTTATGCAACAATACCTAAAACAGGTTAAAAATGTTTTAGGTAAAATGTCTACTTGGCAACTTGTTAACAATAAGTTTTTGCATATTTGGCCTAAGCCTGAGGAGAATGATGAAGATGTTCTTTTAGAGTTCAGAGCCTTTGATCCAAGCAATCTTCACCATGCGTATAAGAGTTGGTTACAGAGATATACTCTAGCCTTATCTAAGGAGATCTTAGGTGGTATTAGGGGTAAGTATCAAACTCTCCCAGGTCCTGGTGGTGGCACCAGATTGAACGGAAGCGAATTAGTAGCTGAAGCTCAACGAGAAAAGGAAATGCTTGTTGAAGAGCTTATGACTGAGATTGAGCCTCCTGCGTTATTTGATATCTTCTAATGTCTAGATTTAAGGTAAACACACCTCCTACAAACTTTCCTGAGGAGAGGGATACTAGGTTATCGTTATTCAAAAAGAAAAACGATAAGAACTTATTTAATATGGTGGATGCTGAGAACATTAAGTTGTCAGGATCTCGAATTAAAGTATTTGAATACATTCCTTCTAACGACATTGATGATGTGTATCAAGAGTCTAGGCAGAAGACTATAGCACAAGAGCCTGTTACCCTGTGGGCTCACTATGATCCTCGACCAATCGAAGAGAACCTTTCTCAGTTTGGTGTGGAGATGCAAATCGATCAAGTGTTTGTATTCAACAAGTCTTACACTGAAAATATCATGGGTCGATCCATCGCCATAGGTGATGT
>Ga0098037_1000720_pt1 | contig 16146 bp, 26 predicted proteins | sample 5_EtaG_FD_75050 | JGI IMG/M metagenome (GOLD analysis project Ga0098037, IMG submission 75050) | Marine viral communities from the Subarctic Pacific Ocean - 5_ETSP_OMZ_AT15132 metaG | ecosystem: Environmental > Aquatic > Marine > Oceanic | place: Pacific Ocean | collected 2015-01-08 | reverse complement strand
ATTGTTGATAGTTTAGACCCTATACAAAAAGCTATAGTTAATGGTATAGAAACTAATGAAGAAGTAAGACTAGCAAATAGTTTAGTGTCTACTTCTACAATGGCTTCTTTTAGATTAGCTGATAGAGCAAGAGGTATCTTTGCACAAATGCTTACAAGAGGCATACCTGTTGGTCAAATTAATGGTGTAGATGCTTTAACTTCAGTAGAAGAACTAGAAATAGATACTAAATACAATCCATTTATAGATGGAAATAAAGGCAAAGGTGGTTTTGTACAGTTTACTGCACCACTATATGCAGACCCTACAGTAGATTTAGAATATGTATTTGGTCTTTATGCAAAACTTAAAAGAATAAAAACATTACAAGATAATGGTGTCGAGATAGACACACCTCCCTCATTAAAAGATTTAGAACAAATAAAACAAATAGAAAATAATTACAAAAGTGTAGTAGAAGTCTATAACAATTATCAAAAATGGAATAATGGACTTATTAAGTTTGCTGAATCTAAAGGTCTATTGAGCAAAGAACAATCTGCACAATGGAGAGAACATTCATCTTACTATCCATTCTATAGAGAAATGATAGATGATGAAGGTAGAATAGCACCTGCTATAGGTGGTGGTTACTTACCTAACAATCCTTTATCTATAAAAATGAAAGGCTCAGAAAAAGAAATTACTGTGCCTCCATTAGAAGCTATAGCTAGAAACTCTTTATCTATTCTTACAGCATCCATGAAAAATGATGGTGTTAGTAAATTAGTAAGAGACATGCAATCTTTAGATTTAGCACAAGAAATTGCTGCTAAAGATACACCTGGATTAAATACAGTATTTGTATTTGAAGACGGCATTAAAAAACATTTCTTACTAGAAGACCCAGAAATATATTATGCAATACAAACAGTAGGTGGTATTAAAACAGATGCCTTAACTAAATTCTTTGCTATGCCAGCAGGGTTTTTAAGAGATACAGTTACAAGAGACCCTGGGTTTGTTGTTGTAAACATACTTAGAGATACCTTATCTTCTGCTGTCACATCAGGAGTAGAGCTAGGTATAGATTCAGATAGCTATACACCAATATTAGATTCAGTTGCGAATATGTTTGGTAGCATGGAAGACTTAGAAAAGTTTGGAATCATAGGTGGTTATGACTTTGCTAATGATGAAGGCGATATTGTTAAGTTCATGGCTAGAACTAGGAGACAGCAAGGACTCTCACCAGAAAACGGAATATCTGTAGAAAGTGCTTTCTTTAAACTATGGGATGGACTTGGTGGATTAACCACTAAATCTGATGGTGCAACTCGTAAAGCTGTATATGATTCAGTATATAAAAATGCAATCAAGAATGGACAAACAGAAGCTGAAGCTCAATCAGCAGCAGCTTATCAAGCATTAGAAATTATTAACTTTGGTCGTAGAGGAAGCTCACCGACTTTCAAACTTATTACTTCTGCAATACCATTTTTAAATGCAAGAATACAAGGTCTTGATGTTCTGTATAGAAGTTTTGGTTCAAGAGAATATTCTGCAACAGAGAGTCTACAAAAAGGCGAAACCATGCAGGATGTCAAAGCTAGAATATTTAGAACAGCTATGCTCAGAGGTTTGAGCTTGATGGGGATAACGGCATTATATTATTTACTGGTAAGTGATACTGAAGATTACAAAGAAGCCAAGCGAGAAATAAGAGATGACAACTGGTTAATACCTACACCTTGGGATTACACAGTTAAGATACCTATACCTTTTGAAGTAGGTATGATATTTAAAGCTTTACCTGAAAGAGTAATAGATATGGCTTGGGGACAAGTAGAAAAAGACCCATTCAAATCTATACAAAGACAAGTAGCCACATCTACTAAGATACCAATTCTAGGTGGAGACATAAGTATTCAAGCAGTAAAACCTTTATTTGAGGCTATCACTAATAGAAGTGCTTTTACAGGCACAGAGATAGTTCCTTACTACAAGTTAGGTCAACAGCCTGGGTATCAAGCCAATCCTCAAACAAACGAGTTAGCGAGGCTTATAGGAGAGTTTCTTAACATATCACCTATCAAGATAGAATATGTCTTAAAAGGCTACACAGGAACTCTAGGAGGCTATGCTTTATCTGTTGCTGATAGTGTGACTAGAACTGCTACAGGAACTCCATACATACCTAACAACGCTTTTAACAATCCTACCAACTGGTCACAACTACCAGTCTTTAAGAGACTCTTTGTTGACACTAAGAAAATGGGAGGACTGCAACAACAGTTTTATGAGTTAAGAGGAGAAGTCAATAAGGTCACACAGACCATGAACAGACTAAGAAAAGACAAACGATTTGATGAACTGGCAACTTATAGAGCCAACTATCAAGGTGTAATGAATGTTAAGAGCCAAGTAAGAGCCTTAGAAAGATACCTAGAGAACTGGAGAAGAAAAAGAGATGCCATTATGAGAAGGGATGATATCTCTGTTGTAGTTAAATCAGACTTGATTAGAGAACTAGAACTACAAAGAGACCAACGATTAGCCTTTGTGCCTGAATTGAGGAAGAAAGCTAATGTTCCTGTGCTCCAAGGAGGACTGTAATTCGTCTATCATCTTTTCTTCTTTCAACTGCTTTAGTCTAAAGAAGTCTTTATGCTCAGGATAACGAGCATGAAACAATCTAGCATAGAAACAGATGTAGTCATTACTAATCTTGAACTCTCCACCACTTGTTTCTATCTCACTATGCCAACGAATCCTGTTGATAATCGCCCAATGCGAGTAGTTTTTCCTACCTGACTTGATTGCTTCAAGGGTATATTCCTCAAACTTCAACCAAACTTCAGGGTTTGCTTTGTGCCACTCCCACCAAACCTCTTTCCTTTCTTGTAAATCCTCTTGTAATTGTTTCACTAATTCCATAATTTCCTCCCAGGAATTTCTATTTACCAGTTAAATATTTTTTATCCTTGATGGTATCTATCACCAACACACATCTAGGGTTATCTTTCTCCACCCCACCAAACTTATAAACCACTTCTTTGATTTGCTCAGAACTATCATCCACCAAAACTTCTGCTTTAACTAAAGCATCGCAAGTAAACTTATCTATTATTGAACAAGGATTACTAACATCTAATCTCCTATTGCTTTTAGCATAATAGGTGTATGTCAAACGAACAGGTTCTTGATAGGTCGGATGACTGATTCTGCTGACAAGATTTTCAGAGTATATCTTTTTAGAATTAGACAACACTCGGTAATGAGCATTACGATAGTTGTTTAAATTCAAGATAAACTTCTTGTTCTTGGAATAGTAAACTTCTAATGGTAAATCAATCTTCATCCTGCTTCCCCGAAATATCTATAACCAGTAAATATTTTTTATTGCAGCTCCAGGCTGCGTCAAAATGGTAGGTCATTATAATAGTTATCTTCCTTCAATAATTTGTTTACTTGCTCTAATAATTCTTGTTCAGTTCCGTAAGCATCTTCAAATCTTTTTTTGTATGGATGTCTGCTAATGAAAGGTCTAAATCTTCCTCCCTGTCTGTGATGCTCAAAACATAATGGTAATACTTTGAAGTGTGAATCCTTTTTGGTTTTCCCTTCGATGTGATGAATCTCACAGGGAACATAAAATCTACCTTGATTCCTACAGACAATACATCCTAACTGACTAACTCTATCCATGTGCTTAGACTCTGCCTTGTTAGGATTTCTGCCTTTCATTTTTGCATTTCTTTTATAAGTTCTGTTGCTTCTTTACTTGATATATCTGTAAGCATAGAAGCGATTAATAATAAGGCTAACTGCTTCCTTTCATATTCAGGAAACTGCAATAGTTTATTTAATAATGCCTTGGTTATCTTACGCTCCATACCTAGCTTGTTCCTTCCTCGCTGATACTTGTTCAGTTCGCCATTGCTCAAAGCCAATCTCCAATGCCCTCAACTCAACCTTTAAGGCACTCAATCCACTCTTATAACTAGCAACCTTTAGTCTAGCATCAAACAACTCATCCTTGCTTTCAGCATAAGTATCTTGTGCAGAAGTAGTTTTAATGCCCTCTCCCAAAGCTTTTACCTTTAACAACGCTTGTGTTTTCTTTACTAATGCTTCTGACTTTAAAACTTCATACTCTGTTTTCTCTATAAGAGGAGCAAGTTCCCTTATCTTGTGCATCCAATTCTCAACCTCAATCATCCTTTTCTCCAACCAACAACTAAAAAGTCTATATCTTCAAAGTCTTCATCTTCTAAAGCTTTCTCAGGTAGCCATTCTGCTAACTGTTGATGAGACTTGCCACCAAACCAAGCAAACCCTTGCTCGCTTTCCATAGGTTTCCAACCCTCTTTTCTAATTTCTGTAATATTTTTAGCCACTTGTTTTCTCCTTTTTTGTAGACTTTTCTTCCCAAACATTTTTAAGTTTAGTTATATCTATTTCTTTTTTAGTATCTCTGTCCTTGCGAAAAATCCTATCAAAGTTTTCATCAAACTTATCTTTATCATAAGGTCTAGTTCTACTGCCTTTGCCTCCATGCCACTTAGTCATTTCTTGTGTCTATTTCTAAATAGCTTGTCTGCTTTTCTCTGAAAAGACTTCTCCAAAAATCTATTCCAAAGATTACTTAAAAATTTTCTCATTCTTCCCTCTCTATATTCCACGCAAAAGGTTTTAAGACTGCTTTCTTAAAAGACTTTCTTCCGTATTGTTCATTGAAGATTCTCATAGCAACTTCTTCGCTATATGGTTCTTCATCGTGTTGTCGTTTTTCTCTTGTGTTCATATCAAACCAAACTCCAAAGTTTGTCTCGTAATCTGATTCATCATCGTATTTGAATACTTCCATCCCAGCTCTCCAAAATATTATTTACTAGTTATTATATTTTTTACCTTGTCGCTAAGTTCATACATAACCATTTTATAACTTTGAACATTAACTTCTTGGTTGTTATCATTTGCACTTTCAAAATGCACAATACATTCTTCAAGTCTTTTGTGTATTTCTTCAAGTCCTTGCAGATAAGAACACTTATCGTTCTTATCCGCAATCTTGACTACTGAAGTTTTATTAGAATGGGATGTCGTCATCGCTCAACTCAGGTTTGTTTTCTTGAACAGGAGGCGTAGGTCTTGGGTCTGCCTGTTGTGTTTGCTTTTGTGGAATGTCTAAACGAGCATACTTATAATCGTTGCCATTCTTAGACCTCCTATCCCAAAGAGCAACACGCATTTCTGCTTCCTCGCCACTCTTTACTTTCTCTACTAAAGCTTTTAGTAGGTTCTTATCAAGAACAACTTTGCCTGTCCAATCAGGTTGTTTGTCATTCTGTTTATAGTTATTAGTGTAGATTGCTCCGTCACTTTGCATCCTTTCTTCCATTTACTTACCCTCCTCAGAGTCTGTGTCTTTTTTAAATGTATCTATTAGCGATGTAATAGTCTTGTCTAGTTTATCTTTTTGCTCAGGGAATTTATCTTTCAACACTCCTATTGCCTCACTATTTGATTTGTAAAAATCAACTAATTGGTCTCTACTTTCATAAAGTCCTCCGTCAATAAGCTTGATTGCACCCTCAACAAAAGCATCCGCCCACCCCTCATCAAAGACTGGCTCTACAGGAGTTTCTTCCTGAACAGTTTCTGTCTTTTTAGGAGGAGTCTTTTTGCCTTTAGGTTGCTTGTCCTTTTCTTCATCAGGCAAAGTCTCGTCAGCCATTCCTGTAAATACAGATATGCCTAAACCAAACATCGCCACATTCTTAACCAAACAACGCATAGCATTATCAGAAACTTGCCTAGCATGAGGATTAACAACTGGGTTGTTTTTATAATCCATAACAGGCAGTCTCATTTCTCTTACTAAATTATCAATAGTAATCCTAGTGACAACTTCAGTAGTTCCGTCAGGTAGTGTTTTGTAAGGCACTCCCTCAAAGTCAACAAATTCGTATTGTGCCTGTGGATAATTTTCCATAAGTAAATTCCACATTCTGCTCCAAGACAAGTATGTTAGCTTCATCTTTTCCTCAGTATGTTTAGACACATCCACCTTGGATAGTGTTTCCCAAACATCTTTATAAGTTAGTTCTTTATCAGCCATTAGTTTTCTCCATTTGATACTGATTACAAAATTCAGCCACATCACAATAGTCCTTGCATCGTATAGCTTCTCCTTTAAGAAACTCTATACTCAACTTAGCTTTGTCATCATGACCACCTATATACTCATCGGCTAATTCCTGTGTGTCTAAAACACGCAAAGCAGATTTCCTACCTTGTTTCATTACCCTATAAGTATCTTTCCTTCTCCACCTTTCCACATCACTACACAATGGTAGTTCTTTACTGATTAGATAATCAGCTTCTGCTTGTTGATGAATCGAAACTCTTTCTTTTATGAATTGTTCTTGTTCTTCGTCAGTCCATTTTGGTATTGGAATGACTGATACTGGTGCATTGGGATAGTCGCTACCACTTCTAAGCATTTGGTTTTTGCTCCAGTCTCTGTTGACTGTAATAATATTTAACTGGTTAATAGTATTTTCTGGGTTGCTTTGTCGGTGTAGCCAATCATAACAATTTAATTGTTGTTCCCACTCAGGCTTGCCCTCTTTCATTGCGTTCATAACAGTCCAACTGCTAGTCACTTTATAATCTTTAAGGGTCTTTTCTTCGATAGAAATGCTATCGGTCTGTCCGCTAATAGTCCACCCATTGACTACTGCAAAGTTTCTTTGTTCTGTTATTGTGTCTGTCTTGCCCTCATTGGCTCTCTCTAGGATTGTGTGAACACTTTGTCCTAACAACTTCCAAATCTCATTAGAAACATCTACAACAATATCATCATCGTATTCTTCTCTAAGTATTCTAATTCTAGGAGGTTGCAACAAACCAGTCACAGAGATAGTAGAAGCACCTTTAGAATAGCTATCGTTAGATACTGCTCTAATTATCTCTTTAGGTATGTTGTTAGTATTAGTGTATTTCATCGTAGTTTTTTAAATCTTGGTCTTTTAAATCCTCAACATACATATCCAAATGTTTTGGCTCTGCATAATCCCAAGTTTTATCTTGATGTAAAATTAAATATACCTCTTGATGTGTTGACCATTCTATTTGAGTTCTACTTTTAGAAAAGAAATAACCTGATAATCTACATTGTTCAAAATCATCAACAATTTTATTTACTATTTTTTCCCTTTCTACATTCTCCATATGCCAACTCCATTATCCATTTGTCTAACTGTAAATTTAGTATTTGGATTGTTATGTTTGTACCTAAGCACAAAGTTTCTAATTATCTTTACCTCTTGGGGTATCTTAGTCTTTGGTAGTTCAATAAGAATATGTTCTCCTACCTTCATATGTTCTAAAGGTATGTCATATTTCCTAGGTTTACCTCTCCCAACTGGTAAAGGTATGCCTTCCTTAATTTCAAACTTCATATATTTTTACTCCTGTAAATTAATGCTTTCTTTTGAAAGCGGTTTTTCCCACATGGTTTTCTCAGATATCATTCTGTATCTGCCACCTAGAATCTAATAATTCTGTAAATTAATTGTTGGGTCTGAATAATCTAATATTTTATTATGGTCTAGTATGCTATATCTAACTATGTTCTTAGGCTTTATAATACCCTTATGACAACAATTGCCTAGTCCATATAGGCTAGTCTCATAATCCTCTTTGTAATCTAATAAGTTTTGTTTAAAATAAATAGTTCTTTCTTGCATGTTAGTTTTTTCAACTACCTCTTTCCATTCAGGTGCTATTCTGTGATATTGTTCTAAAAAATCTTCATCAGGATATAGTCTCTTAGTATCAACTATAACTTCCAATACAACTGGTTCATCCTTTACAGAATCACATTTTTTTTCGCTATAAGCATTTACTGATTGTTGTGCAAAGTAAACTGCATAAGCATTAGATAAGTAAACCATAAGAGGATGACTTGGATTGCCACTCCAATTTCCAATACCTTTATTGTGTCTTGGTGTTATACCCTTTGATAGAATATCATCTAGGTATTGAGTAGATGTGCCATGATATAAAGTGACCTTACCTTTACTATAATCTTTAGGAGGGTACTTCAATTCTTCTTCCCTTTGTTTGGCATATCTATCTGCCATTTCTACCAACTCACTCTGTTCCATAATCGCTCCAACTTTTATGATGTCTAATTGAAGTTTACTTGATGTGTTGCAAATGTGCAAGAGATGATTTAATATTTGTGTATGGAGATTGACTTAGTGAAATTAGATTCCTTAGTAGTGAAGCAAGCGATAAGAGATGTTGCTTCTAAAGATGAGAATTTATCTAATCAGGCACTCTCTTATTTTATATCAGATGACTTCAAGAGTCTATGTTTTAGAAACAAGATTAACTTAGAAACAGTTCAAAAAAGTATAAAAGAATTAAATCAATACCCTTTACTATCACGCAAGAAGTTAGCCAATGACATAGCTAAAGTCATTGATAATACATTTGTTGGTGGGGTACTTAGTAGGTAGATATACTTACTAAGTTTTAATAATAAGTATATACATAGTAGTAAGTATATATAGAGCATAAACGGAGGTTGTATGCAGAGTCAAGAAAAAATTGATATTAAAAATCATATTAATACCAATTCAAAAACAAATAGCTACGCACAAGGACAATACAAACTGACTTGTCCTAGTTGTGGAAGCACAAGAAAAAAGAAAAGGGACACCCCCTTATCAGTAAACATAAACGCAGAAACAATTGTCTATCATTGTCATCATTGCGGTATAAATGGAGCAATCGCTAGAAACCAAGGAGTTAAAATGGCAATAGTAAAATCAGAACCAACACCAGTAAAAAAGAAACCAATCAATCTACCAGTACCTGACAAGCAAGCGGAGACTTGGCTATTGGAACGAGGTATAAGTATTGAAACGGCAAACGCATCTGGCTGTGTGTTGGGCAAAAAAAATAATAAACCAGTCATAGGTTTTTCTTTCACCGAAGGCGATGAGACAGTTGCAGTCAAGTGGAGAAGTGCAAATGGGACAAAGGATTTTTGGTGGGATAACAACGCAACAAGGCTATGGGGTTTGCAAAATCACGATGAGAAATTACCGACAATAGAAAAGACATTAGTTATCACAGAGGGAGAGTTGGATTGTCTTGCTATCAAAGAAGCATTTAAAGACCATTCCAATATAGATGTGTATTCAGTTCCAAATGGAGCACCCAATAAGATTACAGATATAGTAGACCCAAAAGAAGATAAGAGGTTTAAGTATGTTTGGGATGATAGAGAAAAGTTTGAGGGAGTAGATAGAATAATACTAGCAACAGATACAGATACAAACGGACAGTTGTTGGCAGATGAATTAGCTAGAAGATTAAACAAAGCAAGATGCTATACAGTTGATTACTTAGGCAGTAAAGATGCCAATGATTTATTAGTCAAAACAGATGCAGAAACTGTAAGAAAACAGATACTAAATGCAGAACCAGTTCCCTTACATGGATTAAATAACATTGAGCATTATGCCGATGAGTTTCAATCACTTTATGAACAAGGAAAACCAAGAGGAGTATCGACAGGATTCGATTCAGTTGATGAGTTATTTACTCTACAGACTGGTTATCTAAATATTGTGACTGGCTACCCAGGGGACGGAAAGTCTGCTTTCATTGACCAAATAGTAGTAAATGTAGCTAAGAATTATGGTTGGAAAACTTGCTTTTGTTCTTTTGAAAAACCGCCAACGCTACATTCAGTTCAGTTAGCACAGGTATTAGTTGGTAAGCCATTCTTTGAGGGTCAGAACGAGAGAATGACACAAGAAGAAAAAGACTTTTCTGAGTCATGGATAAACGAACATATCCTATTCCAAGATTATCAAGACGGAGGTATGCCAACGATTGAAAGCATACTAGAAAAAGGAGCAAGTGCAGTCATGAGATATGGGGTCAGGATTCTAGTGATAGACCCATTTAATTTTATACAAACAGACCACAAAGGATTAGAGACAGATATGGTTTCAGACATGCTTACAAAGGTGCAATTATTCTGCAAGCAACACGATGTTTGTTGCTTCTTTGTTGCTCATCCAACAAAGCCTGCGGAACGAGGTAAGAAAACAATAGTGACAGGAGTTGATGTTGCTAAGTCAATGGCATGGTTTAGTAAAGCAGACATGGGGTTGACAGTCTTTAGAGGAGACAGTAGTGTAAGTGTTAATGTTTGGAAAGCTAGGTGGGGTTGGAGTGCTAAATGTGGTACGACAGACCTAACATTCAATCCTTTAAGTGGGAGGTATAGTGAAGCAGAAGAAATCGAAGATGACTACGATTGGGAGTTCTAAAGAGAAAGTCCATGTCAATGATGTAGGCAGTCCTTATCTGCACAAACATCACAAAGTTGCGATAAAAGTATTTACTAAATCAAATGTTGGTCGAGCCATAGTTCTTGACCAACACCTTATAGATGTTCTTTTTTTAGAAGATTACTTAGATGCAAGACAACATAGCGTATGCAATAAATACTTAGGCATGATTTCCAAATCAGGTTGCCATGTCAGTCCGCCAGACCTACGACAAATATTATCTACCAGTAAATTTCATATATCTCCTGTGCCTCGAAGTTGTATTTTGATAGGAGTTCAAAAGACAATCAAAGAGATATGCGGTAGGAAAAAAGAGCAGTTGTTTTGGAAGCTAATGACTAGCAATCCAAAGAAAATCTATGAGTCAGATGTAAAAGTAGTACAGGAATGTTCCGAAGCTTTACTTAATTATTGGTATATCAGTCAGGAAAGTCCTGTTTCCTTGTTTCAACAAGCCCTGATAAGCCAGTAATAGGAACAGAAGATTCTACTTTAGTTTCTTCCACCTCTTTAGGTTTAACTACAACATTTCTGTTGTCAGCTTCACTATGAATCATGTGTATTATCTGCTTGTTTAAAGACCTACTTTCTTTCTTTGCCAAAGCATGTGCAAGTTCGTAAGTTTCTTCCGAACACCTAATGAATAGACTTTTTGTTGTCATCGTATATTACCTCAGTTTCATCTTCATAAATTATTTCAGGCGAATGTTCCACCTCTGCAATAGCAACGCTCTCTCTACCGACTTGATAAAACCTATCTTGTTTTAATTGATTGATAGCACTTTCAAGCATGTATTCGTTTGACATTATTAAAGGGTCATCCAATAAAGAGATAGCAAAAGACAACGCATCAAGTTCTGTTTCAAAAATCCACACCCTATGAATCCATTTAGCACTACTCTTAGTTGAGTTAGGATTTGTTGGGTCAGGTATATCTAACTTATATGTGTGTCTTACTACTGCATACATCTCTATATTATAGGCATAATGCAATCAAATTGAAAGCGAATGTTCCATGTGGAACATAGCAAATGCGTATATATATTAATGGTAATGTTGGAATAGGCACAGCATCCTGCCATGACGAATTTTCGCTGCTGGGAAATAATATTTACTAGTCATAGATATTTACTGGGCTGTAGCGGAGGTGTCTTCACAGGAATAGCTCAGAACCCCTGGGACGGAGCTTTTGAAATATTATTTACTAGTCTGGACAAAGCTGTGGACAACAGTAGACTATCTATCAAGACTATCTATCAATGCCGACTCTCAATCATAGACCAAAAAAAAAGGTAGCTAGTCCGAAAACTAACTACCTTTAGACATCTAACTAACTTAGACATGGAGGTTATCTGATATGGCTTTGTTCATATTACCTTAGCAGTCAATTCGCTAGGTAAAACAGGTATCAATTTAATAGCTTACCTCTTTTATACTAACCACATACAGAACCTTAACTATAGACTATCTGATTGCACTATGCAATAAGAAACACAATATATAGTGTATTTTTTTTTACCAACCACTAGATGTTGTGTTTTTTGTAATTTCACAGCCCAGTCAATAATATTTTTTTACAGCACAGTCACAGCACGGAAATCCCCCCTCTCTCAAACCCTTGAAATATATATGACTGGTAAATATTTTTTATAATCTTCGTTTTTAACTTTCTATACCACTCGTGAAACCCACATAAATCGCACCCAAAAAAAAAGGCGAACACCACCTAAGTAGCATCCGCCTTAATTTTTTTTAGCTATATCTTTACTGGTCTCCCATTAGGATATTTAATTGCTTGCGATAATCTATGCCAATCACTATGACTAAGTATTTCTTTTAACTCAAATACATTTGTACTCTCATCAACATCATACTTAACTTTGATTTCAGCAAAGATTTCTTGCCAATACCATTTCATGATTCGACCCTCACAAACAAAAGAATAGATAAGCACATTGCACTAGCTAATCCGCTAAACAATATAATCAGATAATCAAATCTTGATATCCATTCTTGATGAAGTAATCCCTCTCCCCAAGTCAGACCTAGGAAAAGGAATCCAATCATACCCATTGAAGCAACCACAATAATTAATTTACTCATGATAGTTCCTCCTCATCAATAAAGAATTTGACATGAACAAATCCTCCACTCATAGATGATATTGAATATCTATAATCGCAAGTTTCTAACCAAGCGATAAAAGATTTTAAATGCTTCGTTTGAATACTGGCACTCATGATTTAACCCCCTCTATCTTGTCTATTTGTTTCCAAACATTATTTATTAGTTCGAGCAATCCCTCATCATGAGATTTACCCTCATCAAATAAATGGTCAGGTAGTGAGTTATCTAGTTCACTAAAAGCTTTTCTCAAAGGAGAAAATGCTTTTATCACTTTTTGTTTTTCCATAATTTACCTCCATTATGAAATTAGTTTCTGTTTCGCTACTTTTGTAGCATCATCAGGGAAAATACACATTTTCCGACAGAAAATTAGAAATTCGACCTCGTAGGAGAGCCATAGAGAGCAAATCAGGGAGCAAGTGATATCAGGGCATCCCCTAAAATCACTCACTCTCTAATCGCTTCTAATTAATAGAAGCTAGCAGTATCAACATACACGACCTCGCCAAAAGGTAGTTCTTCTGAATAACTACTCTTTTCAGTCACACACCAAAAGACAGGAACATCAGGCTCTACTTTTGGGTCAGCGATTCCCCAACCATCCGTGAAATAGATAAAGGCTTGCACCTCATCTACATCTTCAGAGAATTCGTTGAATAGATTAAACGGAGGGTCAAACTCCGTTCCACCACCGCCACGGACTTGAAGCTTCAAATCATCGCCTTGGTCTAACTCGTAGATATCCCACCACTCGCCTTGCTCGTTCTTACGAACGACAGTATCGCAGTAGCAAACACGAATCTTATCCAATCCACAATCTTCAGCCATAGCTTGTATCTCCGTTGCGAACATATTGAGTTCGTATTGAGAGACACTTCCGCTAGTATCAATCGCAATAGCTAACTCGCCACCTTGCGGAGAACGAGCCTTGCTAGGTAGATTAATACCTCTCCAAGAATGTCGCTTGTTTGGTCTCGCCCAAGAGTAATCATTAGCTACACAGGACTGAAGAAAATCCAAGAGCAAATCTTTCCAATCGACTTGCACTTCTTTTAATTCTTCGATTCTGTTTCTCATGCCACTTGAACCACCGCTACCCATTGCAACCTCTAGCTTGTCAGCTAAAGAAACTGCTCGTTGAATCTCGCCTTTAAGTTCTTGCATTTCTGCATCACTCATAGGCTTGCCTTCTTCGTTGGTAGCATCCCAAACTTCGCCAATAGCGGAGGGAATTTTATCCCAATCAGAACCAGTTGAACCTTGCTCAGATTCTCCAGTCTCATCTTCAGAAATATTTCCTTGACTAGTCTCAGAAATTTCTTCTCCGCTTTCAGATTCTTCAGAACCGCCTTGACTTTGAGCATCTTGTTCTTGCTCATCATCTTCTCCATTAGGCTTGTTCTGTTCTTCAATCTGATTAATAGCTTCTTGCATTGCATCCTCATCATTTACCAAAATTTGATAAACCTTTTCAGCAGTCATGCCCTTGTATTTGTGGTCAAGCAATCCACCAATAGGCAGTTGCAAATTCAAATCCCAATACAAGTACGCATTAATGACATAATCACATGCGATATTCCAAACTTTAGGATGTCTTTGACCTCTCCTTAAAGGATGTTCATATACTACATGCAACGCTTCATGAACGAGAACACCTTGCAGTTCTTCCTCCGTGCAACCCATAACAAATTCAGGATAGAAATAAATATTTTTTCCATCAGTTGCCATGGTGTCGCACTTGGATTTTTCAGTCTCGATTAATTCAAGATGTAGGAGCATACTTGCCATACCTACATTACCTTTCATTAACTTCGACCTTGCTTTCACAATTGTTTCAAGACTAGTCATGTTTCTTACCTCCGTAAATCTTACCTAAAAGATTTCCTTTCAATGAAGAAACAGACTCCTCTAATTGCTCCGCTACTTTGTCTCGTTTTTGTTGACCCATATCAGAATCATCTCTCAATGACTCGACAGAGTTGATTGAAGCAAACACGCTACAAAGTTTTTGGTGAGCAGTTGCGATATCAGAATCATTGCCTAAAACATCCTCATTGATTGAGGGTAGCACTTCGATAGCTTGCTTCAGTTTGTCGAAACTCGACACATTGAAGAAACCGCCTTTTTGCTTATTTTCAGGGTCATATTCTTTTAGCTTAGTAGCTAAATGATTCACTTGCTCCAACAACGCATCAACAGTTGTCTTAAAGACATTTTTGATATTGTTATTGGCACGATTTACCGCATCCGCTTCTATCCTTGCTCTTAGCTTTTCAGACACATTAAGTCTTATGTCATGACTAAAAGAGGGAACGACTTGAATTTCAAAATTGAATACAAATTTTCTTCTCAAATCATCAAAGTCAGGATAATCATTTTCGTTAAATGCTTCTCCAAGATTTCTTTTAGCTTGCTCCATTTGTTTAGGATAGCTTCTAAGAAAACCCTCGACTTCTTTTTCCCATACTTGCTTCGAGATATCGACATGACTTTGAAGCTTATCAAGATTAGAGTTAGGGCATAATCGCCAACCGCTCACAGTCTTGCCAGTATCATAGTCAGTAGAATTATCATCCCAAGGCAAAGTCAAAGGATAGTAAAAATCATTCCTAAACCCATTCAAGATAGAGCGAAACTCTTTGTTCACATCCCTACCAAATATGTGCTTAGAAACACCAAGTAATCTCTCATCAGAAACCTTAGTTTCTTCAGCTAGATTTTTCTTTAATCTCTTATCAGTTTTGATACCGCTAGGATGCTTCGCAGTTAAGCGAACCAGTACGGCATTTTCCGACAGAGTATTAGTTAAATTTTTATCCATAATAACCTCCATTATTTTAGTTAGATAAAATTGTTTCTGTTTCGATTCTTTTGAATCATCATCAGGAGAGATACACATCTCTCGACAGAAACGGAGCAGAAAAAATATTTAACTGGTAAATAATATTTTCCACTCCAAGTTCTTGTCAGAATTTTTAGACTTCTAAGTCTTGATTCTCTACTTTGAATTGAGCGTAAGTAGAAGTATCGACTACATCAGGTCTTGCTCCAACCAAAGACCTTACAAAGAATATTCCAAATTCAGGAGTTGGAAAGTTCTTGATGTAAGCAACGCTATTCTCGAACCAGTCAGTAATATCAGAATTACTTGCTTCTTTGAGAACAGTCACTAATGCACAAACAGTTGCATACATTAGACCGCCACTATCAGGAATCTCAACATCCTTACCCTCGACAATATCTTCAAGGTTAGGAACATCATTTTTCAATGACAGGAACGACATAAATTCAATCGCTCCAGTCTCCCCAATATCGCCCTCGCAAATCAATTGTTTGATTTCTTCAGGCGGATTAGTTTTCAGGGTATCGCTCAACCTTGTCCACGCTCTAGGACTTGGCTGAGGAGTTTGCACTTTGCTATCAAAGACATTCAACCATTCAGGCTGAAAACTTATATAACCCAATACATCAGGATGAACATCATTCTTAGTTGCCCACGCTAACCAATCATTCGTGTCATGTTCAAAGTTAATCATTGTGCAACGACCAACGACATGAGAGGGAAGCTTATTAGACCCCGCTCTATCCGTTGCTCTATTACCAGCACAAATAACTTTCCACCCTTTAGGTAAGACATAATCGCCAATCTTACCCT
>Ga0098037_1000714_pt1 | contig 16186 bp, 13 predicted proteins | sample 5_EtaG_FD_75050 | JGI IMG/M metagenome (GOLD analysis project Ga0098037, IMG submission 75050) | Marine viral communities from the Subarctic Pacific Ocean - 5_ETSP_OMZ_AT15132 metaG | ecosystem: Environmental > Aquatic > Marine > Oceanic | place: Pacific Ocean | collected 2015-01-08 | reverse complement strand
GTGCTTAATTCTGTCACTGGAGATTGGTGGCCTAGTGATCAAGGGGTTAAGGTTATCCCTTGTGTTTATCATAAGACTTACGTTGAGTGGGCTCCTGTTGGTAGTGGTGCTAAAGGTCCTGTGGCCGTGCACCAATCAAAAGAAGTCATGAATGACACGATACGTGGCGATGATAATAAGTTTTATAAGAATGATAACTCAGGTAATTACATCGAAGAGACAGCTAATTACTTCGTGTTAATCGTAGGGGGAAAGGGTGAAACAAGTCAAGCAGTTATCTCAATGAAGTCATCACAGCTAACGCCAAGTCGTAATTGGAATAGCAAGATGAAGAACTTGAAGATACAAAATGCAAAAGGATCTTACTTTACTCCACCGATGTGGTCGCATTCTTATTTTCTCAAATCAGAGAAGGCAAAGAATGGAGATAAAACCTGGTACAAATGGAAGATTGAGTTGGACTCTATGTTAACGAATGAAGCACATGTCACTGAGGCATCCGCTTTTTCTAAAGACATGGGTGCAGCAAAAGAGAAACTTCAACCAGAGATGGAGGAGGATAAAGGTACAAACGACAACCCACCGTTTTAACAGTTAGATTGTAGGACGAAAAATGCGGAGTTCAGGTTCCTTCGTTAGATCATGCATGTATCTGCAATCTATGGCTTTCCTAATGCATGATCATGAACCTGCATTTTTACGCAGGAACTATGAGCACAGAAAAATTTAAAAAAATATTTGAGGGTTTGGATAGGGCATATGGCCAGTACACACCAGGCGATACAAAAAACGGAAAGGTAGGGGGCAATGCAATTACTAAAAGAGGTTTGGTTACAAATTCATTATGGGAAGATCATCTTCAGGGTAAAAAACCTAGTCTTGGAAGTATCCCCATTAGAGATAATAGCACTTGTACTTGGGGTTGTATTGATATTGATACTTATCCTCTAGACTACAAAGAAATAATTACTAGAATTAGAAAACATCAATTACCATTTGTAATGTGTCGATCTAAAAGTGGTGGCGCACATTTATTTCTTTTTACAGAAGAACCAATTGCAGCTAAAGATATGGTAGAAAAGTTAGAAGAGTTAGCTGGAGGACTTGGTTATGGTAGTTGTGAAATATTTCCAAAACAAATTAAAGTGGACTCAGCTAGGGGCGATGTTGGTTCTTGGCTTAACTTACCTTACTTTGATAGTAAGAATACTATGCGTTATGCTTTTCTCGATGATGGGAATGCTGCTAGTTTGGATCAGTTTTTTAATTTATATGATACTTATAAAATTAAAAAAGAAAATTTTGATAAGATAAAAATAAAAGCTAAAGCAAAACCAAAAGCAAGTGACTTTGATGGACCACCATGTTTAGAAACTTTGATGACCATGGGTGTAGTAGAGGGAACTGAAGCACCGAATGGTGGACGAGATAACGCTCTTACGCATTATGCAATCTATGCAAAAAAGAAATGGCCAGACGATTGGCAAAATAAATTATCAGAGTTTAATCAAGAACATATTAAACCACCACTCGATTATAAAGTTATAACAAAAACAGTACGATCGCATGAGAAAAAAGATTACGAAGGTTATACGTGTAAAGCAAATCCTATGTGTAATTTTTGTGTCAGTCATGTGTGCAAAACTAGAGAGTTTGGTATTGATGATGACTTGGAGCAAGAGTTTACAGATATAAAAAAATATCAAACAGAAAATTCTTTTTGGTTTATAACAATAGATAAGCAAATAGTTCGTGTGAGAACAGATGATTTATTTGAATACAATCGATTTGCAAAAGCTGTCTTTGATCAGATTAATGTGGTACTACCAGAGATGTCAAAAAAAGATTGGAAACAAAGATTAAAAATTATAGGAGCGAGTGCACAAATAGAGGAGATGGGCGATGATGCTACACTCGATGGTAGATTTGATCAACACCTACATGCTTTTGTTAATGACCAAGGTAAGGGATTAACTCTTGATGAATGTAACTATGGAAAAGCTTTTGAAGAGAATGGTAAAATTTATTTTAAAATGGAATTCTTATTGGCGTATTTAGAAAAGCAACGGTTCAGAGGTTTTGATGCTGTAAGAGTAGCTGCACGATTAAAAGAAAAAGATGCAGAATCCGTTGTTAGAAAAGTAGAAAAAAAGAATACCAGGTTGTGGGAAATTGGAGATCAAACTTTTAAAAGAATTGATGCGTTGCCACTACCCAAAGAAGAAAATTTAGATCAAGATGAAAAATTACCATTTTAAAATTTTGGAGGTGATGAATGGAAAAACTAATTAAAGAAACTTTAGGTATAGCTGCAAAGCTTGCAGCAAAGGCTGATAGTAGAAACGCAAAGCTAACAAAACGAATGTTAGTGGATGATTTAAAAATGATAAAATTAAATTTAATGTTATTACAGGATGAGTACAATGGTTCTACAAGACAGTCAAAGTCAGAAGATTAAAATAGTATTTGGTCCACCTGGCACAGGGAAAACAACACACCTTCTTGGTGTTGTGGAAGCTGCACTACAACGAGGAATACCACCAGATCGAATAGGTTATTTTGCTTTTACAAAAAAAGCTGCAAGAGAAGCTGTCACAAGAGCGATGGAAAAGTTTGATCTTGATCGTAAAAGTTTTAAATATTTTCGAACACTGCACAGCATGGCATTTCTAATGTTAGGTTTAAAAAATTCTGATGTGATGGATGATGATGATTACAGAGCTGTATCTGATTATCTACAAATAAAATTAATTAATCCAAACAAATCAGTAGATGAGTTAGGTATTTCATTACCACAAGATCCTTACTTAAAAATAATTGATCAAGCAAAAATAAAAAATGTTTCTTTATCGAATGAGTTTATGAGTAGTGGCGAACATATTCAAGGTGGTTTTGAAAAACTACAGCAGATAGCAAGTGGATTACAACTATATAAAACTAAGCATAGTAAATTTGATTTTACCGATATGATTGTAGAATTTAATAAACAAAAAAGTTGTCCTCGATTTGAGATTGTTATTATTGATGAGGCACAGGATCTTAGTTTTATTCAATGGCAAATGGCTGAGATACTTATTCGTAATTCAAAAGAGGCTTACATTGCAGGAGATGATGACCAAGCTATATTTGATTGGGCGGGCGCTGATACAAAAAGATTAGGATTGATAGGTGGACAAAGAGAAATACTAACACAATCTTACCGAGTGCCGAGAGCCGTGCACCAAGTGGCAGGTGCCTTGATTAATCGAGTACAAGACCGAGTAAAAAAGAATTGGAATCCAAAGGAAGAAGAAGGAATAGTACGGCGCCACCGTGTACGATTTAATAACCAAATAGATTTAACAAATGGATCGTGGTTAGTTTTAGCTAGAACTAATTATATTCTGGATCAGATAGCTGATGACTTACGATACCAAGGATTGTTTTATGAATATAAAAATAGATCCTCCATTTCAGATCGAATGATAAGAGCTATACAAGGATGGAATAATTTAAAAGAGGGAAATGAGATAGATGTATCTACAGTACAAGATATTTATTATTACATGGGTGGTAATGGTAATATAGAACATGGTCACAAAGAAGCCATAAAGACAGCGAGTGATGAAGTAAAATATAATTATGAATCACTGGTTGTGAATCATGGGTTGAATGCTGATATTAATAATGAATGGAACATCGCTCTTGATAGAATACCCGAATCGATGCAACGATACATCAATGCAGCTTTACGTCGGTCATCTTTTAACTCATCGAAAAATATAAAATTATCTACGATTCATGCATCTAAAGGTGGCGAAGCAGATAATGTTATGGTATTAACAGACCTACCACGAAAGGCAGACCTTAGTCTTTCGCAAAAAAGGGACGATGAGAGGAGAGTGTTTTACGTTGCTACAACAAGAGCAAAAAAATCTTTACACATTATCGAGAGTCAATCCAACAGAGAATTTAAAGAATTATTATGATCTGTGAAAACATTTTAGAACAAGCAAAAGAATTAGTTGTAGGTGATCGTCAAGAAGATTATGGCGACAAGCTTACTAACCATGAGAACATCGCTGCATTGTGGTCAATTTTCCTCCGCAAAAAATTAACAGCTCATGATGTAGCGATGTGTATGGCTTTAGTCAAAGTGGCTAGACTAATGCACGCACGTAAAACAGATAGCTACATAGACTTGGCGGCCTATGCGGCAATTGCAGCGGAGATAGATGAGCGAACGAAATGAGTCAGCCTTCTTTGTTTCAAACTCCCAGTGAGTGGGTTCCACCAGAAGGAGTTCCTGATCTCAGAGATGCAAAAGAAATAGCTATTGATTTAGAAACAAAAGATGATGGTATAACAAATGGTATAGGACCAGGCTGGGCTACCAAACAAGGAAGAGTTATTGGTGTAGCGTTGGCCGTGGATGGATGGGAAGGATACTATCCTATTGCGCATGAGGGTGGTGGTAACTTTGATCAAAAAGTTTTTCTCAATCAACTTAAACCCATTTTAGAATTACCTTGTGATAAAGTATTTCATAACGCCATGTATGATGTAGGTTGGTTAGATGCTTTAGGTTTACAAGTTCATGGTAAGATTATTGATACCATGATTGCTGCACCCTTACTTAATGAGAACAGGCGTAATTATACCCTTCGTGATTTATCAAAACAGTATGTAGGAGAAACAAAATCAGAAACGTTATTATATGAAGCTGCAAAAGAATGGGGTGTGGATGCAAAGAGTGAGATGTGGAAACTACCGCCGATGTATGTCGGTCCTTATGCTGAACAAGATGCTGCTGTTACGTTGAAGTTATGGAAAGTATTACAGCGAGAAATAGTAAGAGAAGATTTATTAAGTATATTTAATACTGAATCAGAATTATTTCCTGTTTTATTTGCTATGAAAAAGAGGGGGGTTCGCATTGATACAGAAAAAGCAGAGCGTATTAAAAAAGATTTTGAAGATGCAGAGAAGAAGATATTACGTAGCCTATATAAAACATGTGGCTTTGAGGTGGAGATACTTGCTCCATTATCAATTGCAAAAGCTTTTGATAAACTTAAAATAAAATATAACAGAACACCAACAGGATTACCAAGCTTTGATAAAAACTTTTTAGCAACTCATTCTCATGAGTTTGCACAGAATATAGTGAAAGCAAGAGAGTTAAATAAAGCAAGAACAACATTTATAGATTCTATATTAAAACATTCTTATCGTGGTCGCATACACGCAGATGTAAATCAACTACGTTCAGATACAGGAGGCACTATATCAGGAAGATTGAGTATGCAAAATCCTAATCTACAACAGATACCAGCTCGTAATAAAGATATAGGTCCAAAGATAAGAGAACTTTTTGTACCAGAAAAAGGAGAGGAGTGGGGATGTTTTGACTATTCTCAACAAGAACCTAGACTTCTTATTCATTATGGAGCCTTGGTTAGTGAGTCAACTAAGTGGGACGTTGCTACTGTAAAAAAATTATTAGATGATTATAATAATAAAAGAGATACCGACTTTCATCAGATCGTGGCTGATATGGCAGGGATAGATCGTAAACAAGCAAAAACAATTAATCTTGGTATGATGTATGGCATGGGTAAAGGTAAGCTTGGCTCCGAGTTAGGATTAGATAAACAAGATGTTGATGATGTGTTTAAACAATATCATTCTACTGTTCCTTTTGTAAAAGCATTGACGGATGGTACAATGAATAGAGCTCAAAATAGGGGGTATATTCGCACTATATTGGGTCGTAAGTGTCGTTTTGATATGTGGGAACCTGCAACTTATGGTATTCATAAACCACTACCACAAAAAGAGGCTGAGGCAGAACATGGTGGTATCAATAGAATACGTCGTGCCTTTACATACAAAGCATTGAATAGATTAATTCAAGGCTCTGCTGCGGATCAAACAAAAAAGGCAATGATAGATGTATTTAAAGAAGGTATCACACCTTTAATTCAAGTGCATGATGAGTTAGATATTTCTGTACACTCAGAAGAACAAAAGAAAAAAGTTGTGGAGATAATGGAAAGTGCTGTTGAGTTAAGAGTTCCTTCTAAAGTAGATTGTGAGGTAGGACCTTCGTGGGGAAAGATAAAATAACATGGCCTATGCCAACAAAAGACAAGAGAGGTATGTTAAGACTAAAAAAGGAAAGGAAGCAATAAATAAATCTAGAAAAAAAGAACAAGAAGAAAAACGATCTATGCCAGAGGGAAGAATAATTCTACGATATCGTAGAATTAAAAGTATTTGGGGTGAAACAGTTGCTAATTGGTGGTTGAAAAAAGAACCTATTTGTGAAATTTGTGGTATTAAATTTCAAGAAAAAGCACCTAAAAGAAAAAGTAAAAACCAGCCAAATTTTAATAAAGAATCTGTTATTGATCATAATCATCAATATGAAAAGAAAGATTACAAAAAAAATTCTACCTTGTTGCCGAGAGGCTTGCTATGTAATTCATGTAACTTATTGTTAGGTCATGCAAAAGACAGCGTGCAAATATTAAAATCCGCTATAAGATACTTGGATGATTAAAACTTTTATATTAGTGATAAGCTTGTGGGGTTACAATGGTAGTTCGTGGGTATACACTGGTAATCAGATAGTGTTTCAAGAATCAATGCCCAAAGAACAATGCGAAACAATTGTTAATAATTGGAAAAAGTTTGAGATGAATAAATATTTTCGTTTTTCTATTGAGTGTATAGAAAATATTAGAAAAGAAACTTAGTCAATAGCTTGATCTATTTTATTATTGATTGATACAACGTTAGCTTCAATGACCGAGAGCCGTGCATCTATGCGCAACATATCTAAATCTTTTATTTTATTCTCATTGGCGATTACTCTATTTACCAACATACCATAACTGTAAATAACAGTTATCCCTGCAATGATAACTGCGGTAATGTTGATAGTTTTAAAATTCATTTTTTATCTTAGCTTTGATAATGCATCACTCATATATTGATCAAAGAATACGGGATCACTATCAGCAAGCAACGGGTCTGTAAATGGTGTAAAGTTTGTTGTGTTATCAAGATTATTTACAAGTTGTTCTTTTTGAATAATGTTTAAGTTATCATTATTCATTATTTGATTTTTTGCCATCTCATTATTTTCTGCAACTTGTGTTAAATAATCAGCTCCACTTACTTGACTTCCAGGTAATAAAACATTTTGATCTTGTAATCCTAAAACAGGAGCAAAAGTTTTAGTTTCTGGAGAAACAAAAGTTTTTTCTTGAAGAGCTGGTTGTACTTGTTCATTTTGTAAAACTCCTGACTTAAGTAATTGCTGTTGTATTATGGGTGTGCTAAATTTTTGATTATAAAAAGCAGGATTTATATCAGCTTTAGCCAAATCGTCGGCTGTTATTTCTTTACCATATGTTTGTAGTTCATACTCTTTTCTATTTAAATCAGCTTGTTCGTTTAATGCTTCTTTAGATGATTCTGGTAAAGCAAAGACATTAGGAGCAGTCATGGTAGGTCTATTTAAAAACGCTGATAATTCAGCCTGTGCTTCTGGTGATGCGTCCTTTGGTAGTATGTCTGCTAATTCACCTTTAGTATTTGCTGCTTCTGCTAATTGTAAAGCTGTGCCTGTATTTAAATCTGATTCTATAAGTTCTGTACGTGGATCATCGGGAAGAGAAAAAATAAAATTAGGATCAATTCCTCTATCAATGGCCGCTTGTTTTTGTTCTTCGGTAGCGACATTACTCTCTGGTCCAGTAGCAAAGACATTAGGAGCAGTCATGGTAGGTCTATTTAAAAACTCTGATTTTATAGGTTCTTTTTCATCTGCGGGATACGCACCAAAAGTTTTGTCTAATGGATATCGCACTCCTGGCATGTCTTCCAAGTTGTAAGGTATTTGTTTATCGTCTGCACCAAAAGCTTTTTTTATTACTTGAACTGTAGGAAGTCCACCTTGCAAAGCTGAAGAAAATGGATACATATCACCAAACAATTCTGGATTTTCATTTTGAATTTTTCTTGTTGGATCTATGAAGTCTTGATCCATTGTCTCTTGAAATATATCAAAACCCGTTGAGTCTAACATATTAGGATTTGCTTTTATTCGTTTCTTAACTTGATCTCTTAATTTAAGAGGAGCAGCACTAATCATAGCTTCATGCGCTCTTGCGTATCCTAATTTTTTTACAAATTGTTTTTTCTTTTTACGTAGCTCTTTAACTAATTCAGCATCCCCCTTATCTATGGCATTTTGAGTTCGTCTATCAAGACTACCTACACTTTGTTCTAAACTTTTAATTTTCTTCTTTGGAATGTATTTAGTGGATTGAAGAATCCCTCTTTCTCTACCCGTGCTTTCACCACCTGTTCTTACATCAGCGCCACCGCCACCGCCACCGCCACCGCCACGTGCTCTGTCTTGATTTCTTTCAGCACGTCTATTAGCTTCACGTCTAGCTGCCGCACGTCTACTGCCGCCTCCTCGTCTACCACTACCACTACCACTAGGACGTCTACGTGGTCTATTTCTTTTAGGTCTATTTGGTCTATTCTTTGGCCTATTAGGTGGTGGCATATTATTATCCTCTGTTTACTATAGCTTCAGTTATATCAATATCTCCGCTTTTGGCAAGTTGAGATCGATCTGTTTTAGAAGTATTTCCAGCAGGAGGCATGGTCATTGACAAAGGAACCTCTGGTATAGCAAGATCTCCCGCTCCATAAGCACCACTAAATGAAGGAGTAACTACATTAGGTGTTCTATCTTCCTCTCTTAAGTCTATTTCTAGTGGTCTATCAAATAAACTATCTGGGTTTTCAAATAAATCTTGTGTTGCAAAATTAACAAATATTCCAGATGTTAATCTATTTATTAAAGGTAAAGGGTTTGGTTGATTTCTTATAGAAGCATTGTTCATTATTTGTCTTCTAATAAAGTCTGATATTCTAAAAGGAATAGCCTTATTGTTTATAATTCTAGTTGTTTCTGTTTTTGAAAATCTTTCTCCTAACTTTTTAATAATGAAAGGCTTACTTAAACCTAAGTTTTCTGCAGCTTTTAATTGTTTAAATAATTTCTGATCACCTTTTTTCTTTCTTTCATTTGCTTCTTGATAAGCTTTTGCTATTTCTTGAGGACTAGAACTTCCATCTCTTGCAATTTTATTAAAGTAAGCTTTTGAATTTTCAGAATTCTTTTTATTGTCTGACATTTTAAATTGTATACCTTGTTCAATAAATGGATCTTGTATTCTAAAACCAAGTATACCTAACCCCTCATTAATAGGTTTATAACCTCTGTTGTATTTTTGAACCGCTCCTACTCCTGATAAGTAAGTTCTATACAATTGATTTATTGATCCAGGTGCTGCTCTTTTAGCCAACTCAGCCACAGTTGCAAAAACTTTATCCCCTGTTGAGTCTGTTGGATTCCATATTCTTACACCATCTCTCGTTTGTCCTCCTCTTATTAAGACGTCCCCATAAAACGCTGAGATTATACTTTCTGCAAGAAAAGGTTGAAGAAGTTCTTTACTTGCTTCAAACGCTGCGCTTTCAATTGCTTGTAATGCTCCTTGTTCGTTAGCAAATCCATCATTAAATCCATTCATTGCTGCACGAAGTGGTCTTGTTAAATAATCGTATGCATTACTGTGTGAATAATCTATGTAATAAATTTGATTACCTTGTTTAATTGGTATTAACGTAGAATTTTTTGACCACTCTGGTAGATATTCTCTCAATGAATTTAATGTTTCATTACTAACTCCTGTCATAAATTGAGCTGTCTCTTCTACTATTTTACCTGAACCAATACCAAATAATCCTACACCAAGAAGTCTTTGTCTTCCTATACTTCTTAAATTTTTATCTCCCATTTCTTTTGCACCTCTCGTTATCGTATTTATTCCTGTTCTTAAAATTTCCGCAGGAAAAGATATAAAGTTTCCAAGAGGGGCCTTACGAAGTTCTTTTATAAAAGGACTAACATAATCGTAATTGGGTATATTATTTCTTACTATGTCAGCAGCTTCTTCTTTTATAAACTGATTATATTGAGCTTCGTCAGTTAAATCTGTAAGTCCGTATTTGTCTCTAGCTTCATCGCCATATTGACGAGCAAAATTAGTGGGGCTTGTTTTATACGCTTTATCAAAAGCTGTTCTATACTTTGATTGTTCTGCAAAATAATTTTGTATTTTATAAAAATCATCTTCAGCAGAATATAATGTTCTTGCGCCCTCTCTTATTCTTTTTAATCCTGTTTTTTCATTAAATTTTTTCAGTACATTAAACATTGTTCCCTCTGAACTAATGTTTTCTATGCCAGTTGTCATATCATCTATTAAATTTTTTAAATCACCTAGTCTTGCACTGGTGTTAACAATACCAAGACGTTGCATTTCCATGTATTGTTTTAAAGCTTCTTTATATTCAGAGTCTGTCTTAAATAATTTTCTTCCTGCTTGTGTTTCTAATTCACCTTTAACAATAGACTTAGTTATTTTATAAGACTTAGCCGCCTCACTTATAAACCTTGATGGATTAAATAAATTACCATTTATACCTGAGAAAAATAAAGCACTAGTCACGTTTCTAAAGTGTGTGATAGGAGATAAAGTTGTTTTTGATTCTTGTATTACAGCTTTCGGTGCTAGCAAAAATCCATTATAAAAATTAGAAAGCATTCCTGGTTTCTGACTTATGTTAGATAATCGTTCTATATTTGCTGCTATTTCAGGTGTAGTGTATTTACCATTTAAAGGGTTCCATAAATCAGTTTTTATTGGTGTGGTAAAATTTTGTCCTCCTTGACTTACGGTTGATTTGTTAAAAAAATATTTATCTAAACCATCATCTGCTAATTTTTGATAATACTTAGATGAAGATAAAAAGTTATTTATCTTTGTTGATGTTTCTAATAGTTGCACACTAGGGTCTTTTATTTCTCCTAGTAATTCTCGTATTTCTTTTGGAACTTGTTGTCTTGTTTTGAACACTGCATCATCAACAGCTTTTAATCTTACAAGTTCGTTTCCTAAACCCCCCATGTCACCAGCTTCTATTATGGCTTTGATTTCTGCATCCATAGCTTTTCCTTGAGCCGAACTACCAGGAACAAATCTTCTATTACTTCCTGTTCCAATTACAGTTCCCCCATAAGCCGAAGGATCTTTTTCAGCTAAAAATATTTTTGCTCTTTCAATTATCTCTTTTCCTTTGTCAGTATTATACAGTTTATCAAACCAATCTTTTTTTGTTTCTGAACCAAATGTTCTATAACTTCTCGTTAAATATTCTCCTACGTTTGCAGCCACTGTTCTTACAAAAGAGTCCGAAGCTCCTACAGCTAGAGGATTTTTTGATAATTCAGTACTTAGATTATCTACATATGATCTTACACCATTAACTTCTTCAAGTAGTTCTTTAGGAATTTTTGTTGCGTCTTTTGCATTTTTAGGAGCGGTTAAATAATCATATATGTTTTCCATTATCTCTTCTCTTTGTTTCGTCTCTACATCATCTAACTTTCCTCCAAGTGGTCGAACTAATTTTTGAACAGATTGTTCTAAAGATCTTACAATATAACTAGCTTCTGATAAGGAGGCTCTTTGCTCACCAATCATTTTTCTTTTTGCATTAAAGCCCATCGCTGTGTCATCTCCCCTCGGACGAAGTTTAGCTAATACATGTTTATCAAATGCACGAAGAATATTATTTTTATTAAATTGAAAACCTTGTTCTAGTTTTAAACTCTCTGCAACTTTTCTACCTGTTGGAAGATTAGTTACTGGATCTATTTCATCAACCATCCTTACAACTTCATCGGCTGATCCAGTTGATCTAGTTAATACACCTTTCAACGCAGGAACTGCTTTTGTAAAACTAAATTTTATTGCAGGCATTAAAGCTTTTTCAAACAAACCAAAACCGAGAGCTCCCTCTAAGCCAAACTTAAATCTATTTTCTAGTTTTCTTATGGCATCTCTTCGACCAGTTTCTCCTTGGCTTTCTCTTGTTTGAGTTATTCCAAATCCCATTGCGTCTCCAACTGTTCCTAAATCTTCAGTTGCTGCCGCTAATTCCGCTCCACCAACTGCTGCCATTCTAGTTGTTGTAGGTAGCAGTTTAGCACTTCTACCCAAGGTCCCTAGGTTTTTAGCTTTTATTAATGCATTAGCTCCTTTTAAAGCAACACCACCTGGCACACCAAGTTGTGTTAAAATTTCTGTTACTGATCCTGTCCATCTATCATCAGCGAGATCTTCCATCTTGTTAAAAAAATCATTTTCATCAAATTTTTTTTCTACTTTTTCTGTTAACTGTGTATTTAAACCTAAGTCAACTAATGTGGTACCAAGAGTTGTAATACCTTCTGTGGCTTTACCTAAACCTGAAATAACCCCTGCTCCCGCAGATTTTATAAGACCTGTTCTTTCTAAACCTATTTTTTTATAAAAATCATTTTTATCTAGATTGGAATAAAATTTACTATGTAATTTATCAGCTAGTTCACTATCCGATATGTTACTGTATTGAGGATATTTTTTTCTAATTTCATCTATAGTCATTACAGAATATCAAGTGGATCACTCGTTGTATTTGTACCTGATTCACCCTCTTTAGAAGGAGGTGGTTCTTGTCCTGAAATAGCAGACCACATTCGTTCAGCCATACTTAGAGCTTGGCTTTCATCATAAGTTTCCATAGTTAAAGGATCTTGTGTTGTCATTAGTTGAGGAATAATGGTAGCAAAAAATTCTTTTTTACTTGTTGTTCCCCCTGCTTTTGCCATATTAATTAAATCTTCTTGAGGTATTGTTAATTCACCTCCTTCATCTGTAAACATAGTTTTTAATGTAGCTAAATTCTTTTGAAAAGTTGTACCCTCTGTGTCACCCGCTCTATCTAATGCTGCTTGTTCTGCTTCAATACCAGATTCAATAGCTGCCATTTTAATTTTATCAGCTCTATCTTTAGCTGCCATACCTATTGCAGTAAAAGTTTTTAATGGATCTTTAGCGGAACGAGCAATCTTATCCATAAGATTACCTCCTCTAGCACTAGCTAAATTTAAACCAAATTCTGTTAATGCTGCGAATCCACCACTCTTTACTTGTTCTTTATTATCACCTAAATATTTATCAAATAAATCCATTCTCTCTTTAATGAAATCATCTAAACCACCTTTTTTAATTTTATCATCTAAGTCAGTAGCATCATCCTTTTTCTTTTTTTCAATTTTTTTATCACCTTCGCTTGCAAATAATCCTGGCTGTCTATCAGATGGTGGTCTTTGTGTTCCTTTTTCCTGATCTTTAACACTTTGTTCAGCATTATCTGTTAAAGCGTCATAAGCTAGCATACCTCCATATCCAACAGCACTTTGTCCTGCTATATTTTTAATGGAAGGTTTAAATATTCCTGGCATAGTTCTTTTTGCAATGCTACCAAGACCAAGAGGAAAGTTAATTCTAGATCTTGTGACACCTGTTTTTCCCGCTGTGTACACAGGTTTACCTAAAAAATAATTTTTAAGATTGGTGGGATTGATAGCACCTTTTGCACCTCTTCCAAGAGCAAGACCACCTCTTACTGCATAGGGTGCCGCAAATCTAAGAGCTGTTAAACCTAAACCTACTAATGGTAATGGCATTATTCACCTCCAAATAAATTTGATAAGCCACCAAAGCCTTGACCAAACTGACCAGCAGCTCCTAATCCTGCGATACCAAGTCCTAGTGCTTGAGCAAATGGACTAGTTCCAGGCTGTTGAGTATAAGCAATTTGACCACTTGGAACACCTCGTAATATGTCACTAGCAAATGTTAATCTTCTAAATGGTTCTTGTTGTGCCATAATTTGTTGTTGTCTGTTAGCTTCTAGTTGTGCTTGACCAAGTTGTTGTTGCATACCACCAACACCTAGTAGTGATTGAATATCTCCTTGACCTAATTGTTGACCAAGTGCACCAAGACCAGCTTGTGTTTTACCTAAACTAGCAAGACCTTGTCCTGTTTGCCCAAATAATTGAGCAGCTCCTAATTGTCTTTGTTGTTGTGCTTGTTGCGCACCCATTGCCGCTTGTTGTGCTTGTTGAAAGTTTCTTGACATGTCTTCAAAGATACGTCTTGATTTAATGTCAGCTAAATTTTTACCAAGCTCTGCTTCTTGAACACCCATACGTGAGCCTCCAAAAGCTCCTACTTGTTGCGCTTGAGCAGCTAAACCTTGTTTAGCAATTTCGTTTTGTTTATCAAACTCCGCTAATGCTTGTTGTGTAACCTGTTGTTGATACGGATCCATAAACGCTTGCGCCGAACTTGGATCGTATGCTTGTGTTGCACCTAATGCTTGAGCAAGACCACCTGTTAAAGCACCCCCTGCAAGACCAGTGCTACCCATTGCTTGTTGTAAAGCAGGTTTATAAGCTCCTACTTGTTGCCCTGCTAAACCAAAAGCTGCTTGCTGTGCTGGAGTAAATCCTGCAAATTGAAATCCTGGAACCTGTTGAGCAATACCTGCTCTACCAAACTTACGTAAGTTAAATTCTTCTTCTGTTTCTGTAAACTTACCATCTGCGTCTTTTTTTCTAACAGCATTTGGATCACCAAAAACTGAGGCAAGTAATTGTTCTGCTCTCTTTTCAATATATGGCGGTTGAGCCTGTATCTGTGTTACTGTATCGCCTTCAGCCATTATCTTTTGCCTCCATATTTATTCTGTAAACTATACAAGAATTTTGATCCTCTGTCTCTATTGTCTCGTTTACCTTTACCACCCATCGCTGCACCAAGTCCTCTAACGGTACGTGCATTAATAACAAATTCACCATCACTTAACATTGCAGGTATATCATCACTAGTCTCGGTTCCTGGCCCTGCTATCTTACCATTCTTACGAGGAAAACCACCTTGTCTTAAACCTACTTTTTTTAAACCATTTATTTCTCCCCCCATTGCTTTTCCCATCAAATTAGATCCATATTGAGAGAAAGGAACCAATGAAACTCCACCCACAGGTGCACTGCTTAAATCTCTAAATGCAGGAACCGTGCCATATACATCTTGATAAGGTATGCCTGTGTCTTGTTTTTCTTTACTAGCTAAAAGACCTCCAATACCTGCGATAGCACCTGCTGTTTTTAATGGATTAGCTTTTGCAAAATTAACTATTGATCCTAAGACACTTTGTTTAGGTGCTTGAGCAGCGACAGCTTTTGTAAGAGCTCCTGTACTTCCTGGTGCTAGTCCAGACCCTGCAGCTCCCATAGTTTGTCCAGGCACAGTCTTTCCTAATAGTCCACCTGTTTTACTAAATATTCCACCTAGTCCTTGTCCAGCTTGCAGTCCACCAAATTTACTTAATGCTCCCCCTGTTAACCCAGCTAACGCTGCAAATTTAAGAGCTTCTTGTGGACTTTTTCCAGCTAATAAACTACCGATTCCACCACCGAGAGCCGTGCCAAGCATAGGTCCACCTAACGCAAACCCAATTCCACTACCAATTATAGGCAATGCTTTTTTGGCGGCTTTAAAAATTTTCTTTAGCATGTTCTCCTTTTGCAAATCATGATTGTTATATAATGCAAGGAGGCTGGCCTTGTAATTAAGCCTAGTATTTAATCCTATATTTATAGGCAAATATTTGCTATATGACAATAGATATTTAAAAAGAATGAAAGGGATGTCATGACTAAAAAAGAACAAGTCCTAAAATTTGATACAATTAGACCTTTTGGTCCTACAATAATGAGAGGCAAGATGCCTGATTTCATTACAAAAATGTTAGATGATAAAGCAACAGAGATGTTAACTGATGAAAAGTTATCAAAAGAGTTTGATCACTCTGGAAACTTAGCAGGTAATGTTAAACAAGAAGTTCGTTATCCTCAAGACTGGATGAACACTGAAGAGTTTATGCCGATGGTGCAATTAATTGGTGAAATGGTAAAAAATTATATCTCTATACCACCAGCAAGTGAAACAATTAAACCAGAGTTTGTTGGTAAGATGGTGATTGAATCAATGTGGTCCGTGAGCCAGTGGGCGGGAGACTTTAATCCTTTTCATATACACGAGGGTCAATTATCAGGTGTGTGTTATTTACGAGTACCAAAAAGTTTACCAGAAGAATATGCAAGAGAAGATCACTATCCAACAGTTGGTGATATATGTTGGTTCAATGGTCAAGC
>Ga0098037_1000711_pt1 | contig 16254 bp, 20 predicted proteins | sample 5_EtaG_FD_75050 | JGI IMG/M metagenome (GOLD analysis project Ga0098037, IMG submission 75050) | Marine viral communities from the Subarctic Pacific Ocean - 5_ETSP_OMZ_AT15132 metaG | ecosystem: Environmental > Aquatic > Marine > Oceanic | place: Pacific Ocean | collected 2015-01-08 | reverse complement strand
GTCAGATAGCTAGTGGTAACAAATATTATGTACCAGTTCCATCTTTAGACTTATCAGTTGAGATACCTACAGATGATGCTACTCAAGAACTAGGTGCAAACTTTATGGCTTGGATAGATAGACAAAATAATTCTATCATGGAAAAGTGGAAGGAGAAAGTTGATGCCAAGATGAGTGATGACGATGTTGATGTTGTCAATGATATGGTTCAGATTGAAGTGGATGATGAGGAAGCAGCTTAATGAACCATCCTGCTGAGATAGCATTACATCAATACTTAGAGAGTGCTGTTAAGGGTAAAAGTTCTATTAGTGATAAGACAATAGAACAAATATCCAATGACATAACGGATGCATTGAAGAGACAATTTGGTAGTGGTAGAAGTAGAAAAGATTTCACTATCAGAATGTCTAACGTGGGTAGACCATCATGCCAGCTATGGTATGATAAGAATAAACCAGAGGCCGCACTTCCTTTACCTAATACATTCGTTATGAATATGATGCTTGGAGATATTGTAGAGGCTGTCTTCAAGGGCTTACTAAAGGAAGCGGGGGTAAAGTATGAAGACACGAACAAAGTTACTCTTGACTGTGGTGATACTACTGTTTCTGGTTCTTATGACCTTATCCTTGATGGTGCAGTTGATGATATTAAATCAGCTTCAGACTGGTCCTACAGAAACAAGTTTGAATCCTATGACAGTCTTGCCAGCGGTGATGGCTTTGGGTACGTAGCACAGCTTGCAGGTTATGCTAAAGCATCTGGTAAAAAAGCAGGTGGTTGGTGGGTAGTCAATAAATCAAATGGAAGATTTAAATACTTACCAGCCACAGGTATTGACATGGATGAAGAGATAACTAAGATTAATGTAACTGTAAACAAAGTAAAGGAGAATAAATTTGAAAGATGCTTTCAACCAGTACCAGAGAAGTTTAGAGGTAAGGAGACAGGTAATACGGTACTTAATGATGGGTGCAAGTTTTGTTCTTATCGTTTTGATTGCTGGTCTTCTTTACAAGAACGGTCTGCTGTAAAGTCACAGGCCAAAATACCGCCCACTGTGGCATATGTTGAGTTAACAGAGGAGTATATGAATGGATGATGAACGACTGGAACTTGATGCTCTTGCAGAAGAGATTAAAACTACTGAGCAAAAACTCAGCGACTTGCGTAAGGAATATCGTGAGCGAAAAACTGCTGGGCTTCGTGATGCTATTGCAGCCCGTAATGAAGCGGATAGAGCAATACAGGAAGAACTCAAGGCACTTGGCGGTAATAGCTATCGCTATAGGATTAATAATCCTAGCTTACTATGGCGTGATCTAGCTTAGTGCATAACGCAAAACAATTTAGGGCAGCACGAAAGTATGGTTATCGTAGCGGTCTTGAACTCAAAGTATCTGAGTATTTAAAAGAACTAAAGATAAAGTTCTTGTACGAGGGTGTAAAGATTGAGTGGGAAGACTTAGCATATAGAACATACACACCAGACTTCGTGCTGTCTAACGGAATTATAATAGAAACAAAGGGAATGTTTACTGCAGCAGATAGACGTAAACACATTGCTGTAAAGAGACAGCATCCAAAGTTAGACATTCGTTTTGTATTTGAAAACAGCAGACGTAAACTTCGTAAGGGTGCTAAGTCTACTTACGGTGAGTGGTGTATAAAGTATGGCTTTAGATATTATGATAGGGTTATTCCAGAAGATTGGTTAAAAGAAAAAGGAAGAAACCGACATCCAAAGTTTATAAAGTTTGGTGGTACAAAGGTAAAAAGGAGATAAACATGGACAAGGATTTCCAAGAACTATTAGAAGATGAGAAAAGATTAGCCGCCATTTTAAAACTATCACGTGAAATTAACCAAGAAGATTTTTTGGTTCGTATAAGACCCTTCACTAAAGATGATGGCACTTGGACTGGCGAGGTTGATATATCTGTTATGGCTCTGCCATACAACACTCTTAATGATGAGGACTATGAACAGGTAATGCACTTTTCTAAAATGGTCTGCGCTTCGGTTCCTGTAATGCACGAGATAGATGAGTTGCGTCATACCGTAGATGAATATGTTAGAAATGTTATTGACAATGAGGATGAGATTGATATAGAATTAGAAGAAGAATATGTAGAAAAAACATATGATGATAATGTAGTTCACTTAAAGTTCAACACTAAAACAAAGGGGTCAGCATGAGTAGGCATGAAGATTATATGAAAGTAATGGCACAACAAGAGGAGTTACATATGACAAAAGCAAATAAAAAATCTGATAATGTTGTGGACATGGTTAATAGTCCACCCCACTATAATCAAACAGGCATAGAGTGTATTCATGCTATCTCTGCTGCAACAGACAATGGATTTAAATATTACTTGCAGGGTAATGTAATGAAATACCTTTGGCGTTTTGATTATAAAGATAAACCACTAGAGGATTTACAGAAAGCGCAGTGGTATTTGGATAAGTTAATTGAAGAGGTTATGGCAACAGATGAAAGTTAAAATGTTTCTTACAATTGATATTGATGAAGAAGAATATCCAGTGCCAGCCGATGGTAGAGTCGGTGACGAATTAGAAGACAGCATCCAAGAATATTTTTATGACATAGAAGGTGCTGACATTAAACATATCAAAACAATAATGGAGTAAAGAGATGATAAGCAATCAATTACCTACAGACTACCAAAACTTTATAGCACTTTCACGGTACGCCCGTTGGAAGGAAGATGAACAGAGAAGGGAGACATGGAGTGAAACTGTCACCAGATATTTTGATTATATGGCTAGGCATTTGTCTGACCACCATGACTATAAGCTACCTGATTCACTGAGAGGTGAGTTAGAGAGTGCCGTACTTAGCCTATCTGTAATGCCTAGCATGAGAGCATTGATGACCAGTGGCCCCGCACTGGACAGATGCCATGTGGGTGGATATAATTGTTCTTACGTACCCGTGGACAGCCCACGTGCGTTTGATGAGACTATGTACATACTTATGTGTGGTACAGGTGTAGGCTTTAGCGTAGAGCGACACAACATTGACAAGTTGCCTATAGTTAATGAGGACTTTCATCGTACAGATACAGTAATAAAGGTAGGTGACAGCAGACCCGGATGGGCAAAGTCACTGAAGGAACTCATCGCTATGCTGTATACTGGACAGATACCAGAGTGGGATGTGTCAGAGGTACGCCCTGCTGGTGCAAGGCTCAAGACATTTGGCGGCAGGGCATCAGGTCCACAGCCATTAGTTGAGTTGTTTGAGTTTGTTGTACAGAAGTTCAAGGGTGCAGCAGGTCGTAGGCTATATCCTATTGAGTGTCACGACATCATGTGTAAGATTGGTGAGGTTGTAGTTGTTGGTGGTGTACGCAGGTCGGCACTGATTAGCTTGTCTAACCTAAACGATGACCAGATGGCACATGCCAAATCAGGTCAGTGGTGGGAGAATGAAGGGCAACGAGCCTTGGCTAATAACTCTGTGGCATATAAAGTGAAGCCAGAGATGGGTACATTCATGCGTGAGTGGCTTGCCCTGTATGATAGTAAGTCAGGTGAGCGTGGTATCTTCAACCGTCAGTCTGCTATCAAGCAAGCAGAGAAGAATGGTAGACGTGATACAGACCACGACTTCGGTTGCAACCCCTGCAGTGAGATCATCTTACGCCCATACCAGTTCTGTAATTTGTCAGAGGTAGTTGTTCGTGAATCAGATACAGTTGATACACTGAAGGAGAAGGTTCGTCTTGCTACTATACTTGGTACATTCCAAGCTACACTGACTAACTTCAAGTATCTTCGTTCTGTATGGAAGAAGAACACAGAAGAAGAAAGGTTACTTGGTGTGTCCCTTACAGGTATCATGGACAATGCGATTACAGCAGAGGCTAATGGTACACTAGAGACTGCTCTTACCTTGCTGCGTGATGTAGCGGTACAGACTAACGCAGCTATGGCAAAGCAAATAGGTATACCACAGTCAACGGCTGTCACCTGTGTAAAGCCTAGCGGCACTGTCTCGCAGCTTACAGATGCAGCGTCAGGTATTCATGCCAGACACAATGCACACTATATACGCACTGTACGTGGCGATAATAAAGACCCACTCACACAGTTCCTTATGTCACAGGGCATACCTGCAGAGGCAGATGTAATGAAGCCAGATAGCACCACAGTGTTCAGCTTTCCTATGAAGTCACCTACTGGTGCAGTCACACGGACACAGATGAACGCTATTGAGCAGCTTGAGTTATGGCTTATGTATCAGCGTCATTGGTGTGAACATAAGCCATCTGTTACAATTAGTGTCAAAGAACACGAGTGGATGGATGTAGGTGCTTGGGTATACAATCACTTTGATGAAGTATCGGGTATCAGCTTCTTGCCATTTAGTGAACACACATATCAGCAAGCACCTTATCAGGACATAGATGAAAAAGAATACAAAAACTTCTTGACAAAGATGCCAAAGAATGTAGACTGGTCACTGTTGCAAGAGTTTGAGAAAGAGGACACCACTACAGGTGGACGTGAGTTAGCCTGTACTGCAGGTGTCTGCGAGATTGTAGACATAGAGGCAGCGTAATGAATTGCTGGCACTGTAAGACAGAACTAAGGTGGGTTGGGGACCACGATGTAGACGAACTAACGGATAACAACTATACAATACTAAGTTGTTTAGAGTGTCCTGAGTGTAAATCATGGGTTGAGGTGTATTACCCTAATCCCGAAAAAGAAAGGAGTGAAGATGAGAGATGTTCTAATTAATTCTATGCGTTCCTATTTAACTGGGAACATTAATAGACACCTCGCAAACATTGAGGTGTATATGAATACTACGGTAGGCATTGGCGAACATTCAGACATAATTGAGACTATTGAATTAGAACTGGATAAAGCTGCTGGCTATCACGATAAACTAGAAATGCTTACTAAATACTTTATACAACCACAACTCCAACAGGAAGAAAAGGAGATTGAAGATGGCACTACAACCGATTAAAGGAGCAGTGAACCGCAGGTTCAGACCATCATCCTATCGCAGAAATGATGAGGTAGCAAAGGAAACTATCAGCACTTATCTTGAAGAGAATGGACACACGATACTTGATTCAAAAGAAAACTTTTCGTTTGACATCAAGAGTGAGAAGAATGGTAACATCTACTACAGTGAGGTAGAGATGAAGAACCAGTGGGTAGGTGACTGGAACCCGTCATGGAAAGAGATACGTATTCCGTATCGTAAACATAAACTTATTAACAAGTTTGAAGAAGTAAAGAATGACAAGACCTTTCTAAACTTCTACGTTATACGAGGGGATGGTAAAAAAGCATGGCGTATTAAAGACACACTGCTTGAACAATCGGAAGTAAAAGAAGCACAAGGCTTTAGGATTGAGCCGGGTGAACACTTCTTTCACATCCCATACCAAGATGCAATTCTAGTGGAGTTAGATAATGAGGCGTAATGGACTAAGCAAGTATGATGCCCCCCTTCGTATTCAATACGATTGGGGGTACGATGCTTTCAAAAAGGGTGGCAGGTTTGTGACTGTAAATGGAAAGAAGATGTTTCAAGAAAGCCGCCCTAACCTGCATCCTAATAGTATGCAGGCACGTGAGTGGCAGCGTGGATGGAATGCTGCTTACTATGAGAATTTAGAAAAGGGTAAGTACAATGGGATTAAAGGAAGATGCTAAACGATGGATGGAGAAAAAGAACATGAGTAATATAACAGCCACTGAGTATCAACAGAAAGCAGCAGAGACTGCTATCTTCCCAAAAGAAAAAGCCCTTGAGTATTTAACTCTTGGGCTGACAGGGGAAGCTGGTGAGATTGCTAACAAAGTAAAGAAGCTGATACGTGATGGTGCAGACAGAGAGGGCTATCACGAAAGGCTAAATCAAATAGGCTATGAGTTAGGTGATGTGATGTGGTACTGTGCCATGCTTGCAAAGGAAGTCGATATGAACCTTGGTAGAATTATGGAAGATAATCTTGACAAGCTGGCAGACAGGAAAGCTAGGAACCGCCTACAGGGTGACGGTGACAATCGTTAAGCTATCTAAGCAGAGGCACGTTATATCTACCCTTCCTAGCAATTTTCAACATTGCTATAACGTCCTCTGTTTTAGAAAGGTCAGGATACTTTCCATTTGCTTCGTAATAACGCTCTTGTATAGCTGCTTGAGCCTCTGCAGTAAGCCTTCTTAACTTAAACAATTCCCTAACATATACGGGATCATTTGCACCTGCTGTTTTTAGCTTTTCTCTACCAGCATATATCTTATTCTTAACATCTTTAAAAAGCTGTATTGTCCTTGCTTTTATTTCTTTCTTTATGAAAGCATCACTCTTACCCTGCTCTATAAACCTTCCCTCTGCACGTTGCAATTGATTTACTAGGCTAGGTAATATACCGCTAATAGTTTCATTTATGGCATTGTCAACAGTACCCACAGTTGTTCGACTTGCAAAGTCCCAATCATTAAATCCATATTTCTTTAAGAATGCTTGCTCTTCTGTAAATCTATCCATTATATTTAGCCCAAAACCAAACTTGAATAAAGAGCCAAGCTGACCTCTATCCTTACCACCCGGCTTTGTAGCATATGCTTTATACGGAGCAGGTATATCACCTTCTTCCATGCCTAGCCCTAGTCTATCTCCGATAAAGCCTGTTAGACCACCCTCTTGCGTTGTATAACCACGTTGTTGTACTCTTTCCAACATACCCTTTTTAAATGAACCCGGCAGATTCTCAATCATAGGGTCACTAGAGTATGACCTAACGGTAGTATCTCTAAACCCTAGACCCCTTTCAAGGTCTATCACCTGCTGATATGGTTGTGCAATCCATAGCAATCTATCAGCTACAAATTTTCCAGCAGCTTCTGAACTTTTATCTAACCTACCTGCCTTTGCTTCATTATTCATCATTTTAAAGACATCATCCATTAGTTCGCCAAGACCTGTGTTAGCACGGAAGTTTACTCCCATGAATAGGTCACGTGCTTCCCTACCATCATACCACTCAGTAAAATCTTTTTCTGATGACATAGCCTTTTGCATAGCCTTACCTAACCACACAAATTGTGCCAAGGGAAATTGATATGTTACGTCTAGTTTTTTTCCACCGGGAAGAACAATCTTATTGTCCTCTGTAATTAGTCCAGCTTCCGCTGCCATGTACATACCACCAATAGCTGTCCAACCTGCCATACCACGAGCAGCCATTTGCCCATTATATGTTACCGCACCTGAAGCATCCACCATTCTACCAACGTCTGTCTTTGTAGCCATACCAAAGATTTTCTTAGTCGCAGAAGCGGGTAGCCCTAGTGTTGTATCGTACATATACTCACCAGCCTTTAACATAAATCTAGGGAAGGGCAAGAATAGTTTGCCTACTATGCCTGTTTTATTAAAGCCACGTAATAGATATTTTAAAAAGTCATTGTCTGGATTACTTGCATAAGTTTGGTCAGTCGCTGACTTTACAGAATCACCAACAAGTTCTTTGAAAGACCGTTTATCTTTACCCACTAGATCAGAACTATCTCGTAGCAGATCATTAAATCTTCCTGAATTAATAATGTCCATGACATCTAAGTTATATTCCCTTTTTACAAGAGTCTCAAGCCTGTCAAAGAAAGCTGTTCTTCTAGCAAGAAACTCCTGCATACGGTTAGGTGCGTTTGCGAAATGTACGTAGTCTTCCATGCGGCTTAATAGCCAGTCTGCCTTTTGTCCTACGTTTGTGGTAGCTTCTCCTCTACCAAGACCAAGACGTATTTCGTTGACCTGCTCAAACATCTGTTTAAACTCTGCATCAAACTCTTTTCGTTCTAGGATAAAGTCTGTATATTCTTCTATACCTTTTCTATCTCTAAACATCTCTCCCATAGTGCGCATACTACGCCCGTAGGATTTACGAAACGTATCAGGTTTAAGTGCCTTTAGACCACCTGTTGATACAGCATGAATGCCATTCTCAAATAGTGTGGACAATCCTTCTAACGGTCTGCGAACTAAGAACCCTTCAAAGTTACGCATGGCTGTAGCCAAAGTTCCAACCAAAGCACCTCGTAAAACATTTCCAAATCTCGTAACACCCTTACCAAAGCCACTCATTTTATTGAGGTCTTCCATTAATTCTTGTTCGTCTATTTGTGCTTGAGACTTTCTCACAGACCTACCCATTTGACTGGAACGATTAAGAACTTTACCAGCAACAGATGCACCAGCGTTGACCTGTAAAACAAAGTCTTCAAAACCAAGACCGTACTTGTCCAGTGCTTCCATTAGTTCATCACTTTGTAATAGCTTTGAGTCACCCACAGATGCTTTATATATTTGTTCAGTAATACCTCGTTTTTTAGTGGGGTCTTTTATTAGGTCAGGGTTTGTCTTACGTACCTGTTTAATTACAGCAACAAATTTATCCAGTAGATCAGGGTTAAGAACTGCATTTCTATATCCGTCAGGTCCAAATCCTAATTCAGATATTTCATCGTCAGGTAAGTTCAAATCATCCAGTCTACTCTTACCTACATTTCTTGCCTTTTCAAAATCGAGAACTGTTTTACCAAACGCTTTACGTACAATTGTTTCATCATCACCTAACACTCCCATGTTACGTAGATTTTCTTGGTAATCCAACAGTATTTCTTCTGTCAGTTGTTGACCTTCTTCATCAGACGCTGCCTTACGTGCTGCCTCTTTCTTTGCTGCCTCTACTTCATCTGTTGCTTTACGTGCTGCACCCAAATCAAACTTACTCTTTGCCTTATCTGCTCGTTTCTTAGCCTCACCAGTTGCTCGTAAGGCATCCTGCTCTACTCTTATTTCTTCAATAGTTTTTACGGGTGTTTGAATTGGGTCTCCCCGTAATGCTCTTTTACCTATCTTTGCAAGACCTTTTGTTACAGGAAATGCCTCAAGAACAGATAAACCTGTAACAGCTACAGGTGCTATATAATCTACAGCACTAGCGTCCTGTCTTTGGTTTAATGCTTTTATTTCATCAATGCCCTCATCTGCCGCATACAAAGCACCAAGAGGAGATATATCTGCTGCACCAAGACTTGCAAGAACTGAATCAGCTTCGGGGTCTCCTACAAAATCTCCAGCCATATCATACGCTCTTCTACTATTACCAGCCGCACCAGTTTTTTCCAATAGATTTGCAATAGCACGTCTATGTTTTTGCCTAAGTGAAGGTTCTCTTGCAGTAAGTTCTGCACCCTGAGATATATCCTCTGCTCTTTTTTCTGATATTGCTTTTGCTATACCCTCTGCTATCACAGGTTCTACTTCTTCAAGTGGCTTTACAACGACAAAACCCGCCCCCTTTGCAACTACACGCACGTATGGTGCAATTGCACGAGGAACGGATTTCATTACAAACTCTCGTTCTTTTGCTGGTGCTGATTCAGGGTCCATGTATTTCTTTACGGAGTCCCTATCTTCATCATAAATAATATCCAGCATACTATTTTCTGGAAGCTGAGAAAGCTGGTCTCTTTGGTATGCAGCATCTTCAGGGTCTAGCTTAGATAGATATTCGTCCAGTACAGCCTGTGTCTGACCCTCTCTTTTCACATTCTGAGATTCGTTCCAGTCTTCAAAAGACATGGCAGTATCTTCACCGACAAGATTAAATGCTCTTTCGGTTTCAGTAGGCTCTACATCAGCAGGTAATGAACTTCGCTTTTGATTTCTTTTTTGGGAATAAGATATAATACCAGTCATTGCTAATCCACCCGGATAAATGTATTACCCGTATATATCATGTAGTCTCTTCCACCTGCAGCATTTGGAATGTAACCAACAGACCCTTCTGAAAGAGTTACCCCTTGTGTTACTGGCGTTCCTGCGTTATCTATTTCTCCTGCATTTAAACCACTACCATCTTCTCCTGCTCTTCTGGCGTAATCTGCTAACATATTATTTATGTTATTTCGTTTTGCGTTTACAAACTTTGCACCCTGTTTGTCATTTCCATAAACGCTTTCAAATTCTCCAACAGCACGGATAAGTCCTGCGAAATATTGTGGTCTTGCACCGTCTTCTATATTTCCAAGAACTTGTTGTAAGGATGTAAACTCTTGCTTAACGTCCTGACCCTGTAGGCTTTGTTTAAGTATGTGATTAAACACAGTAGGTGCTGCACCTTTATTCAACAATTCTTCAAAGCCCTCTGTATCAGATAAAGCAAGGGATGATGAGCCAATGCGATCATTGTTCGCTTGAATCTGTCGTTGAATATTATCTCTCTCTACATCATCCTCTGTCTCATTAAGCCTATCTTCCAGTCTCTTGTTCTCTGCAAGCATGGATACCTGAAATGCCTCAAGGTCAGCGTAGCTACCGTTCTTTAAAATCCTAGACTCTATTAAAGCTAACGCTGCTTCTTTTTCTTGTGCGCCATAAGTATTAAGAATATCAAGGTCTGCTTGTAACTTCTCTTGAGTTAGTTCTTCAGTTCCTATGGCAGCAGTAATACGATCAACGTCTGCTTTTGCTTTATCACCTACAAATGGCAACTGCTCTTCCAGTGTCTCTTGACGGATGGCATTAAGACCAGAAGAAGTATTCATCTGCAGAATTTTAGCTTCCATTTCTTGATCGCCATACTCATTTAGTATGTTAGTTTCTACTGCAAGTTTAGTAAGTCTTTGAGATAGTAAGGCTGTATTAGCACGAATCTGGTCATTTTCTACACCCATCTGTGCCATCGTAGCATCTACTTTTTCTATGTTCTTTCCGATTAACTTTACATCTGCTGATGTTTTCATCATGTTAAGAGGTAACATGCCTAAGATTTCTTCTGTCCTAGCTTGCGTTAGTCCTGATTGTGATAGTGTCGCACTAATAGCTGCTCTCTTCTCTTCTAAAACTACAGGAAGAGTTTGAACTTCTGTTTCTGTTTGTGCCGTTGTTAATGCTGTTTGCGCCTGTAGTGCTTGTGCTTTTAGAATAGCATCCATGTCGGTTACATCAGGTGTAAAACCAAATCCTGTTTGTGTACCAAACGCTTGCCCTGTAAACGCATCATCTTGTACACCGCCACCACCTAGTGCAGTTGTCTGTGCTGTTAGCTGATCCCTAATAAAGCTGCTATCTTTCAATCCAGCAGGAGACATTGCAGAGATAGCCTTAGTTACCTGTGATAGTCCTTGGTCAAAGCCACCCATCTGCGGAACTTGCAAGTTAGCAAACGCTATAGCCTGATCGTCTATACCACGTCCAGCCACATCCTTTTGAACTACAGGCAACAAAGCAGAAATTGCATTTGTCCTAGCAACATCATCAAATTTTTGTCCAGCTAACTCTGCTCTAGTTTGAGCATTAGAAACACTCTTTGCTAGTAAGTCTGCACCTTCTAAACCACCAGCTAGAACGGCCTCAATCTGAGCATCCTCCAAACCAAACCGTCTTAACTTTCTAGCAGCCATGCCGTAGTCCAATTTAGCTTTTGTTCTAGCCTTACGATTAGCCGATAATTCTTGACCCACACGGGCTGCTTCAGTTGTAATTAATTTCTTAGCGTCCTCTTCAAGAGTTTTAAGTCTTTCCGAACCTCTTTTAGCTGCACCACCTAATGCTGAACCTAAACGTATCATGTTATATTCTCCTACGAGCCATTAAACCCATTGGCTCTTCCTTTGGCATTGCAACTTCTTCTTCAGCTACAGGTTCATCATCTTCTTCAATCATAGGGTCTTCTTTTAATTTTCTTAAAGCCTCACCTAAAATAAAATCATCTGGTTCTTTTTCGTAATCATCAGTATCACCAAGTGTGTAGTCTATTTCTGCTTGTTTTGCTACACCTTCCATATACTCTACTAATATTGGATTAACTAATACAGCTAAGTCAATACTATGTACTCCTTGCATTACCCCACCCAAGGTAATTGTTTCTGCCAAAGAAGTTATAGGAACCCCTGTCTCTAAAATATCTAACAATCTGCCAACAAAGTTTTTACTGGACAAACGGGGAATATAATAAGACACAGCCTCTTCAATAGTAGTGTATTGAGCAGGTTGCTGCCAAGGTCTAGCACCTAACTCGTGCGTCATTGCCATACCCGGAACAGGTGCATCAAAATTTTGCATACGCCTAAACGCCATTGGTCATGCTCTCTCTAATCTGTTTCATATAGTTAAGCACACGCTGAGACTCTTCATCAGATTTACTTGTTTTTTCTGTCATCATTTTGTTAGGCGATAGTAAGCCAGAACTTCTGGGCTTTTCTTGCGCAGGTTCATTTATCATCCTATCTAATTCTTGCCTAAGATTTATAATAGCTAGTCTTGCTGGCTGTCTTTCAAAACTCATTTATGTCTCTCTAAAATAATTTAAACGGACTCATAAACATATCTGTAATAAATCCACCGATTGCTCTACTATCTTCAGCGTCAACTTCTAACTTACCTAAGTCTGTTCTAACTTTAGCATCTAATTCTGCCATAGCCATTTGTGCTAGTCTTTCGGCATTGTTCTCTGCAGATGTCCATGCCCACTCCATTGTGTCAGCATAATAGTTCCACAGATTATCGTAAGATGTTTTACTCATGTCCAATATGGAAGCAGCATTTAGTTCGTTAGCCCTATTAACAGCAGCAGTATCGGCAGTGGCTATTTGCCTACGCCACTGTGCATTATTCTGTGCTATCACTAATTGGTTCTGTGCATTAAACTGGTCTCGTTGATTATTTAGTTCAGCATTAAAACGATTAAGTGTATTAGCCTGACCTGAATTAAATTGTGACTGTGCGTTCTGCTGTGTAGCATTAAACTGTGATGCTTGCTGACCCAAGTTAGAAAAGAACTGGTCAACTTGATTTTGAGATGAAGCATTAAACTGTCGTGCCGCATTTTCTGCAGCTTGATCTGTAAATAAAGATTGTATCCGTTGTTGTGCTGTAAATAAATCTGTTTGCTGTTGATTAGACAAGTTAGCCATATCAACCTGCAGAAAACTCTGTGCATTTGTTACAGCAGCTTGCTGTCTGTTATTTAAGTTCTGTGAATCTAGCTGTGCTAAAGCAGCAGCATCAGCCATTACCAAAGCCTGACGATTAGACAGGTTATTTAAATTCATAGTATTGGCAATGCGACTATTCTCTAAAGCAATCTGTTGATCTGCATTAAAGTTTTGATTAGCTACATCACTAATCTTAGCAGCATTCATAACACGCATTTGAAATGCTTGGTCAAAATCTTGACCCATAAACTTAGCACGTTGTTCAGCAGCAAGCATAGCAGCTTGTTGCCTATTAGATAAATTCTGTGCCTCAAAACCAGCTACAGTTTTTGCATCTGCCTGTGCTATTGGCAACGCACTTTCCATAGCTGCCTGTACAATAGCCTGACCAGCAAGAGAAGATGCACCTAGACCACGTGCGGCCATTGCTGCATTAGCATTACGGATAGCACCAGCAGCCCATGCTGGTGTAGCACCACCAACAAACTGTTGCATTAAACCATCTAACTGATTTTGCACCATAGCCTGTTGACTTGGATTTGCAGAGGCCGCTGCAGCTTGTGTTTGTGCCGCTGTCTGTGACGCTACAGCAGCGTTAACACCTGTACTACTGATAAGTTCTCCTGACTGAATTTGTCTTTGTACAGGATTATTTATTAGGGTAGCATTACCTTGAGCAGCTTGCAGATTACCGACAGAAGATGCAACTTGTTGGGCAGCAGTAACCTGCGCACGAGGGTCTTGAGGATTGGTCTGTGCTGCAGTTGTAGATTGTATTGCTGTGTTAATAGCAGGTGCTGCTTGCTGGGCTTGTAAAGTATTAGCTTGTTGTGCTGTAACCTGCTGCGATTGTGCAGTGGCCGCTTGTGCTGTCGGTACAGCAACCTGTCCAGTAAGTGAGCCTGTACCCTGTGCAATATTCTGTCTTGGATCAGTCTGTGTAGCAGCGGCTATAGTCGTACCACCTACAGGAACACCCGGAGTATATGTTTGTTGTACTGCAAAGTTTGCTATGCCGGGAACCTGTGTCTTCATTACAGGATTACCTGAACTATCTACTACGGGCTTACCAGAAGAATCGGTAGCTTGTACTTGTGTTGGAGTAGAGGCTGCTGTAATTGTTGGTGTACCTGCTTGTGTACCTGCAGGATTAGTCGTTGTGCCACCAACTGCCATCTTCTTAACCATACCACCACGTGCCATCATCTTAGCAGCATTAGTATACATATTCATTTGCTGCTGTCGTGCAGGGTCTTGTTCAATATACTGCTGGAACTGCCCCATGTCACCCTGATAGCCCATAGACTTTGCTATCTTATTCATGGCTTCTGGTTTAAATGCTTTAAACTGCATCATTTATTTAATGCCCTATCAAGTTTATCTTCTACACGATGTAATGCTTCCATAACACGGCTCATGTCTTCTCGTACTTCATTACGTGTTACATACTCTTCACGTGTTCTATTCATTAATATATCTATACGCTTTATCTCTTTAGCCATACCGCCAAGATACCACGCACCGCCCATCACGACTATACCGATTAAGGTATCTATGATGTGTACCATATCCATCAGTCAGCATCTGCTATGGTTAGAGTGCCAGCCGCTACTTGACGCATGGCCTCGTCATAATGTGCATTACCAACTACTTTTGGAACAACCATTTTTTGACCATCAATAGTTGCAAGAAAACCAACTATTACATCCGCTTGCGGTGGTGGTCCTTTTGACCACTTTGCGTTTTCAATAATCATTTATAACTCCGCATCTACTTTAAGAGTTGAGTCTCCAACTGAATATAAAGAACAAATAGAATCGTCTGTTAAACCTGAGTAACCATCTGCATTATTATTATAAGGAGCCGCACCTGTTGTTGTAATAAATGCCCTAATGACACTACCTTGAGTAACATAGTTTCCGTCATCTTTAGTTATTGCAACATTGCCAGAGGACGTTCCTATGGTTGGAAAGGTTAATGTTGGGGCTGTTCTTTTCTCTACTTTCCAAATAATTTGTGGTAATACAAATTGAGTTGTTGTATATGAGTTTCCAAATATAACGTAATTGTTCAACTCTACGTTTTCAAAATACCTTTTGCATTTTTCTAACGTAGTTCCTATGTCCTCATGCTCAAAAGGCGTGGCTACTTCTCCAATTTCCATTTGCAACCCAGTTATCTCTAGTGTTCTATCTGTACTGTCAACAAAGCTAGATATCCCCGCTGCTCTCTTAGTCTGGTCATACGCCCCCCACGAGGTCTGTAAAGAACCGCTAGTAGAATTGCTGCCAGCGTGAAGCCAAAATACAAGCTGGAGACCTATGTCATTATCATCGCCTAATCCGCTACCAGCAGTGTCACCCGGATAAGTAATAGACACCCTGTTCCAAGAAGAAGTAACAGGAAATGTTTTGTTAATAGTCCTACTGTTGTCATTATCAAATATCTCAAGAACATATGTAGCGTTTGCATTACCTTTTACATAAAACGAAATAGTTACAGGCTCCGCACTTGATGTTCCCTTTTTAAGGGACTGTAAATTTTGCGCTTCAAAACGAGTTCCAAACAAAATATATTCATCAGCAGCAATGCTCGTATCTGCTGTGGTGCAGTCTAACTTTAAGGCATTAGCAAATCCGGGCAAATCAGTTACAGTGGATTGTGACATAGTAAACCGACCAGCAGTGTTATTAGCATACACAATAAATCTATCCAATGTATGGTATGTGCCGCTAGTGTCAGTAGTACCAAGACCAGTTACTGATGTGGCTCGTTGTGCCACTTGCATTGCACCGTTGATGACTATATTCTTATCACCCTGCGCCTGACCTGAACCAATCAGTGCGGCTAATTCTGCTGCTTTACTCATGCTAGGTCTCCGTGAACAGCTAAACAGCCGTTTTCTGTATCTTCTGCTACACCTTCATCATGCACAGAAACACTGTCTATATTAGCCGTGTTAAATGTTGTGGAAGAACTAATTAAAGCCTGTGCATTTGATGCTCTGGAAGTGCTTACAGTTGAACAATATGTAGTATCCGACTGATTTGTGGTATATGAGAAGGTGTAATCACCTGTGCCTGAGTCCGACAAACTAGCAAAATTAAAACTGTCTCGTATGGCTGCTGTACTTTCACCATTCCAGTGTACCCACGCTTTTGCACTGCCCTCTGCAACCGTGCTAAGAGCCACGCTGTTATTACCACTGGCATCCTTTAATGTGTTTACTCTAAGTTCGCTTGCCATTATGC
>Ga0098037_1000704_pt1 | contig 16383 bp, 15 predicted proteins | sample 5_EtaG_FD_75050 | JGI IMG/M metagenome (GOLD analysis project Ga0098037, IMG submission 75050) | Marine viral communities from the Subarctic Pacific Ocean - 5_ETSP_OMZ_AT15132 metaG | ecosystem: Environmental > Aquatic > Marine > Oceanic | place: Pacific Ocean | collected 2015-01-08 | reverse complement strand
GAGCGGTGTATAAGGCTACTCTATACTGCTCTGAATCTAGAGAATTTAGTATCTCTCGCGTCTTTACACCTAATGTATAAGTGTCTTGTTCTCTAGAAGCAGCCAGCTCCGCCAGTCTATTGCCCGCCTCTAGTGTGCTTTCCCCTCTACGTACAGCCTTTGCCTTAGAGGATGTGCCTAAGGCGTCTCCTATCTTTGCAAAGGTTTTTGTACGGGCTATCTTACCTACACCCATCGTCATAACGGAAAGAATATCTGGGTCTATGATAGCTAAGCCGAAAGCTGTTGCAAACTCTGTTAAGTTCTGGGCGGTATTATTTGTCTCTGGAGATATCAGCCCCATAGCTTCTGCTCCGTCTAAAACGTAGCTAGCTCCGCTTAGTTTTCTTAGATTTAGTTCATCCCTTAGGCTTACTATATCCTCACCTCTAGAAAGAAGCTCTAGTTGCTTGTCTGAGGCCCACCCTCTATAGTAATTTACAGGGTTAACCAGTGCCCAGGGTGTCCTCCCCGCTGCCCAAGAATCTTCATCCTCGGATGCACCGGCTACCGCAGCAGTTGCCGCATATGAAAACAGAGACTGTCTACCCATCCAGTCTAGAAAACCTAAAGCATGTGACTCATTGTAGGGAGTAGCCATAAGCTGCTTCTTTAGCTTGCCATTCTCGTCCACTTCTTCGGATAAGACATTGGCCTCGACTCCCGCTAAGCTTACAATAAAAGGAGATAGGACGTTAGATACAAAACCTCTATCCTCTTGCTTGGCTGCAGATATACCCAGTAAGCCTTTCTGGTAAAGCTTACCTCTTGCGTCGGTGTCTAGCCATAAAAACCTGCGCTCTACTCCTTGACTACCGGGTAAAGCGCTAGCTCTAGCGCCTCTTACTCTGTCAGCAAGAGCGTATATCTCGTCATTAGCCTGCGTAACTAGCTCTTTATACTTTTCGCTTGACTCTTCTACTGTAGGTATTCTTCCATTATCTGCTACAAACTGCCTAGTCCAGGCTCCACTTCTAGCATCGGCAACCTTGTCCCTCATTGCTACCATATCGAAAGCCATTTTACCGGCATGTCCCCACTGACCCTCATTCCAGAAAGTAGGTAGCACCATTCCTTTTTCTACCTCAGCCTGGGGTATTAGAGAATCTTCTCCTCCTAAATCGTCACGTAGGTTATCGGGAAGCTCAATATTTAGGTCCTTCCATGTCTCTCCCAAGTACCCTTTGGGTCCCTTAATGCCTCCATCTGCTGGAGCTTCCTCCTCCAAAAACGCATCGTCTTCCAAAAACGCATCGTCTTCCAAAAACGCATCGTCTTTATCTAAAGAAATGCCCTCACCTGGGTCTGCGGAGGGAGGAGGTGCAGGAGAAACAGACCCAGGTGGGACAAAACTTTGAGGCTCAGGGCCTTCCTCATCTTCAAATAAATCATCTATGGTGTTAAACGTTGACATCTTCCTCTCCTAAGCCCCTGTCACTTCCCGTAACAGGCACCGAAGGTTTTTGGATTTTTGCAAACCTAGATTTGACTTCCGCTAACCTTTTCTCCGCCCTCTTCTTGTTGAATGTTTTATTTACCTCTTTAGCCTTTAGTCGAGCATCCCTAACCAGCTCTTTGTATACCTTATCTTTGGGCGCATCGGCACCAAACTGCTTTGCATACTGGGCTAGTTCGTCACTAGCCATGATATCCATTTTAGCCTGCTTCGCTGGGGTGTGTTCTGGGTATTTTTCTATTATATTGAACATCTCTAGAACCCTCTGCTGAGATGTTTCAGGTATACTAACTCCAGGAACTCCCATAAAGTTGGGCTTAGTTTGTTGCTCTTGGGTTTCAGTCATGCCCCCAGTATCTCCATCTAAGTCTTGGGGTAGTACCCCAGGCTGCTGTGTAGGCAAGGCTTGCTGTGTAGGCATACTTGTTGCAGGTCTTGACATTAATAGCTTCTGGGCTTCTCCTACACCTCCAGAAGACCCATATGTTCGAGCAGAGGCCTTGGCCCGCTCTACCTGCTTCATCTCTATACCCCTCTGTATCTCATCCATTTCCTGCATTTGATTATTACGTAAGTCCATGTATACGGTAGGAGCATCCTTACCTAGTTTAGACAGTAACTGCTCAGTGCCTGTATCCGCCATTTTAGACAATATAGGCATACCATTTACGATATCATTCCTGTCTCCGCTCTCAAAAAGAGACTTAGCAGCCCGGAGTACACTTCCTCTAGCAAGCGCTTTTTCTCTTTTATAGCGCTGCTCGGCCTGATTATCTACCCAGGCCTCCAGAGTTTGCTCGTCTTTTCTCCAGCCTTTTTTCTCGGCATCCTGTTGAACCTTGAGTAGCCCCGCGCTGCTTTTAGCTTGTTTTGCTAGCCGTTTGGCCGCTTTTGCTTTTCTAGACTCCAAGCTCTCCAAGTTACTAACAGGTACCACCTGCTTTAGGCTTTCTTTGAGTCTTTTGCTGGGATCAATTATACTTAATCCCCTGTCTGTATCCTCTTTAATACTGGTACCTAGTTCCAATCTCCTTGCTGTGGCGCGAGCCCTGGCTGCTTGTCCGCTTTCGCGCATCTTCGCCTCTTCCGCGTTTAGTATGGCTCGCCTGTTGAGCATATCTTGCTCTAGCTCTCTTAGGTATCTTTTCTGCTGCTCTCCGTACCAGTATTGATCTAGCTCTTCTTTATACTTAAGAAGCTCCATCTTTTTAGCTAGTTTTTGCTCGGGAGTCATCATCCTCTTACTATAATCCGTACCCCTTTTAGCAAAAGCTTCTGGTGCGCTCTCCCCCCTAACAGCAGCAGCAGTACCGCCTGCTGCCTGCAGAGCCTTATTCTTTAGTTCTTCCTTACCTAACGCCCTAGCCCTATTTACTCTGGCATACAAGTCACTGTAATCTTTACTCTGCGCCATAGCTCTATCCCCCTATTTATACTAGCTTAACTATTTCAGCAGCAGCATCGGCCAAAGCCAGTCCAGTGTTTTCATTTTCTGCCGATTTTTGTTCTATCTCGCGCATTCTTTGCATTAACTCATTTTGCCGCCTCTCATCGATAGCGAGGGCCATTCTCCTTGCTTGAGTATCTGCTTTAACCGCCGTGGATCTATTAGCCTCTCCTAATTCCTTAGCCGTCTGTTTTTGCTGACCGGCCATAATAGGTGATCCTCCCGTCATAGCCATAGAGTTCCTCTGTCTAGCAATTTCTTGAGCGGCCTGTGTCTGGCCCTGAGCCTCTGTAAGAGCCTCTCCAATCCCCTGTCGCTCCGCATCACTAACAGTCGTACCCTTCTCATTAAACTCTTTAAATTTATTTTTAACATATCTCTCTAGCGAATTGCCTCCCCCTACAGCTCCTGCTACCGCTGCTCCCGCTGCTCCTAGTCCAGCCCCTATAGCAGTGCCTATACCTGGAGCAATAGCTGTTCCAAGAGTTGCTCCGGTTGAAGCTCCCGATGTTATGTTTTTTAAAGAAGCGGCCATTGTATAAAATCCTTATAAGTTATATAGAGTAAATAGGTCAGAGCCTGTAGTATCCGGCATCATGTCTACTTGCGCTTGAGTATCAACTTGCTGCGCTACAGGGGTTGGCTTAGTAGCTGCGGCCTCTCGTAATATGCCAGCTACTGTTTTCTCCTCCTCCTCTTCCTTCTTAGGTTCTTCTTCCTGTAGCTCGGGAGGCTCAGGTGGGGCTGTTTTAGAGCTAAGAGCTAGACCTGTATTATCTTGAGAGTGCCTCTCATATGCCTTGTCTGCAGCTTTATTTATCATATCTTTATTGGGCATTATCTCGTCCACTTGGTTGGTCGCGCTTCTGGGTCCTCATATTTATATCTCTCTGCCGCTCGAAGGCGCTCTGCTTCTCTCAATTCCTTGACATCTCTATCCAGCGCCCGTGATTCCTTTTTTTCTAAAGTGTTTAATACTATCGCCTCTTGAAGTCTTTTTCTTTCTCTATCTAGAATTGCTTCGGCCTCAGTTTGTGCGGTTGCATCTCCGGTTGTCTCTGTAATCTTAATAGCTTCTGCTAGGTTATCCTGTGCTTGCTGTACAACGGACTCTGCCTGCCTAACAGCGGCCTCTGTTTGAGCCGCAGTAAATTTCTGTTTAGCAATCTTAGCACTCGGAGAAAGCTCCGAAACCACACTTCGGATTTCATCGGGCGTGGGATCTCCCCCCTGGTAATCCTCACGTAGGGTAACTTTATCTACCTCACCTGCTGGCTCGCCTTCGGAGGACGCTGGGTACTGTCGGTCAAGTCTCCGGTTAAATTCTTCTTCGCTTTCTAGCGCAATAGGTAGTTGTCCAGTTCTTCTCAGGTACTTAACGACCTCTGGATCTTTCGCTGTCCAACCTTCGTCCGTGTCTGTATTTGTAGGTTGTTGTCCAGCGCCTTCGGAAGACGGCTGCGTAGGTTGTTGTCCAGAGCCTTCGGAAGACGGCTGCGTAGGTTGTTGTCCAGCGCCAGCCATTCGCTTATCTAGCTCAATCCTCGATAGCACTTTTCTTTCTATGTCCTCTACCGTGAAATTTTTCCCATACGCCTCGCGTAAATCCATATATACCTGGGAGACTGTCTGTGGATCGTAATCTCCCTCAAGTTTTATATTTTGACCATTAGGTAACTTGTAACCCCACTTGCTGGCGGTATCCGTGTCGGTGTCTGTGTCGGTACCCGTGTCGGTTTTTCCAGGTGGTGGAGGTGGAGGGGCTGAACGCATCTTAGATTGCTGGGCATCGGACAAAGCTGCTCCTGTCTTACCTCTGAGACGCTCACCCATGATAGCCTCAAAAATATTTTCCCCTTTGGCATTCTTAGATGTAGCTGAAACTACTGCAGACTTACCTTTCATACGAGACCCTGGAGCAGAGTCTACTCTGATTTTGCCGAGTCTTCCCTGAGGGTCCGGTACATATGTGTAGTTATATCCGCCCAGCCCCGACCAAGAGGACTTTTGGGTGTAGTCGAAGTCTGCATCGTCCATACTCTTTTTAAGCATACCTGCGTCTGCTGCAGCTTCTCTACCTTCAGCCCTAGGGGTTAGGTCTGGGTTAGTGTACCCTCCCTCTACGTCTAAGGAGTCGTCTTCGAACTTCACATCTATTACATCTTCTGGTCTAGATGGTCTTAATATATCTTGCCCTTCTGGACCTTCTCCCTCCATAAACTCATAACGTAGACCTTTCTGTCTATCTAGATCAGCTTGTTCTTGAGGAGACGCTCTACGTATGCCAATTACGTTCCCTTCTTCTGGCTGAGGCCCAGGACCTCCCGGCTCTAGGTTCTGCCCAGGTGCAGTGCTCTCGTCGTACTCTGGAGTTATAGCACGAGGAACCACTCCGTATCTACTACCATCTCCTCCGGTTGTTTCCATCTGTGATAGGTCATAAGTCCATTTTCGAACTTTCTCTATCTCCTCCGGAGTAGGTTCTACAATATCCACTTCTCCTGAACCTGTGATCTCGTCCGGAGAAAGTCCTCCGGCCTGCCAATATCTAACTCTTTCTATCTCTTCGGCAGTAGGCTGCTCTGCTTCTACCCCCGCTGGTTGCCCCTGGGCTTTTTTAAGGGCAATATCTGCGGCCTCCTCTGGCGTTTTACGACGGCTCTCTTTGCGTTCTTCTCTCTTCTCCTGTCTTGCATCCTTCCGTTCCTGCTTTTTATTCTCTTTAGATGTACTCTGTACATCTATTCTATCACGCACATTCTCCATAGCCTTGGTAACTTTACCTTTTAGGTCTTCTGTTCCGCCTTTGCGTTGGACGGCAGTGGGTTCTTCTGTAGCCATAATAAAAACTCCTTAACGGATAAGTGTATAACTCATTCTGCGCGTTTTGACACGTACTTGTCTAACCCCCGTACCTGGAGATGGCGCGTAATCTTGTGGACTTCCTAGAGGGAAAATTAATGTGGGTGGTGGAAAAGCTATACGTATACTAGCTGTGTGCCAGCCTCTTTGTATATAATCTGTGTTTCCTGAAGGTATAATACTAGATCCTAAACTACCATCATACAGGAAGTTGCCAGACCACTGCCGGGTGTCAGGAGTAGTGTAATTATTGTGGTATGTTCCTGGACTTGCGGAGTCGTAAGCCATCGTATAATTACCGTCTATTATTTGCCTAGTCATCTGTCTAACTGGGAAACCATCTAGGAACAGCATTAGTCTAGTTCTTCCTGTGCTAAAATGAGGAACTACCGACGTTGGTGTAGTAACTGCCGTATCTGTTATTAGGCTAAGATGCCAAGAGAGTGATACTGCTGTTACCGGAAAGGGTACAAAAAAGGATATACTACATCCCGGTATAGCCATAGCCTGGTCTTCAAAATCGCCAACAGTGTCAGTACTAGTTAAATTTAGAAAGTCCGAAAAGTAGTCCTGGTTAGCTGTGGCTGAAATCTGACCAGACTGAGAAAAGTGTCCCTCTCTTACATCTGAGGAATCGATAGACCACCCGTCCCTGTTAGCATTAGTCAGTCTTCCGTTAATAACCTCTAGGCTATCCGGGGTTACTTTAGGTAGATACACGTCTCCCATTACTTGGTCTGCGTCTGCAGCCACGCCATCAGCTAAAGGTACATTAGGTATATTAATATTAGGCATTAGGTATCTCCCCCGCTCTAATAGGTATTATATCTATGTTGTAATATCTTATAATAGGGGAGTCGTAATTTGGTGAAGTTATTCCCCAAGATGCACTAGCTATTACTCCAAACACTTTAGATATCTGGTTATTATTACCTACATCTGAAGCCCTGATAACCGTAAATAAATCTAGACTACCCTTTACCACATTAAAGTAATTATACCATCTAATGCTTCTTTCTACTACATGTCTACCTAGATTATCTTCCCAACCTATGCCCAACACGGTGGCTATTCCCTGCATACCCCAAGGTCCTGATGCGGTATCTTGCCAGTCCACTAATTCTACACTTAATCTAACTAGTAGGCCTTTGTAGTTACCTATATTTCCAGAGCCAGTAAGGGCCGTAAGAGGATTAAACGCTATCTCTGCGGCGTCCGCTGTAATATTGTTGTCTGCTATGATTCTCCACCCTGTAGCGGCTGCTGCTGCTGGACCGTAAGGTGCGTTCGGTATTTCTACGGTGTCGAAAGTCTGATACCCTGGAACGGGTACAGCTCCTGTTGCCAGAATATTTAAAGTGTTAATATATGGAGCAGAGTTTAAGGTAGATACTGGGGCAAGCTTAACTAAACCATTAGGGAAATCCGAAGCTGTTAGAATAGTAGGAAGGTGCTCTTGTCTTAAGGCTTTTTTCTCTAAGTCTGCCTGACCTAGATTATTTACGCCCTGTCCAGCTCCTCCTGTTGCGGTTAGCCTATCATTAAGACTATCAGCATCAAGCTTATCTCCTTCTTTTAGCGGATCGTAATTTATAGGCATTATCTATTCATCTCCCAAATAAGAATTTCAGCGCTTCCACAATACGCATCCATCTTATTTTGTACGGTAGGAGCGCCTATCTCTCTTCTAGGTTCTGCCTCCAAAAATAGGTTTTGAACTACTACATCTACCGTGTGCTGACCCGGATTTAGATGTAGCGTGAAGTCTAATAAAAATGCTCCAAGCTGTCCTGCAAGTCCCGTTTCCATCCTATCGTTAGACTGAAAGTAATCTTGATCTCCAATAACAGAATCGGGTATTACTGCGCCATCTATCCTAAAAGCAAATCTGAAATAGGAAGATACAGGTACTTGAGTCATTCTCTCCGATCCCCATTGACCGCTAGCTAAGAATCTAAACATACCCCCATCTCTAGATATAAAAGACCTGCTCAGTTTATCTGGCCATAAAGCGTGCCACTTATTATCTTGGGGTATTCTGAATAGTGATCCTGCTGCTAAAGCCACATCTATATTCGCTTCTGTACCCTTGTCTGATACATCTACAACGTGGCTCCCTGACCAAGAAATAGAAGGACAGGATATATTAAAAGCTACGTCATTAGACATATCTGTCAAAGTTAACTCTGTTTGCATAGTACTATTAAAGTTATGCTCATTAAGCCTACCCATTTCTTCAACTACGGGTAGTAGAGTATCATTCATATCCTGTACATTATGCGTCTCTTCGTTTCTAATTCTACGTCTCGGTAGTTTAATAGCCATTACTTGCTCCCCGAGGAAGCTTTGCTCCTCCTCCGTCACTATCTAGTTCCTCAAACACTAGTCCTATAAACTCCCAGTCTCCCGTATACTTAAGTCTAAATTTAAATACTTCTGCTGCGGGTACCATAACATCTGCTACTACCCAGTGAGGTCTACGCCTACTCCATGAGTTATCTATGCTAGTACCTTCTAAGTTAGGTCTTAGTAGATCCTCATGCTTGCCTCCTAATATGGTTTCTTTCCAGAAAGGAGGAGGGTCATCTGTAGGATATAAATCTGGAGATACTGCTGTCTCTACTATGGGGTGATCTCTCCAATCTCTAAATACCTCTACAGATAATTTACCCTTTATAGTTTCTTTGAGCCATATCTTAACTCTCAAAGGTGTAGACCTTCTAAAAGATACTGCAGGCTTTAACCAGTGCGTTTCTATTATACCTTCATGTTGGTCCGCTTCAAACACACCTCTGGCATCATGGTCTAATACCCAAACAGAAGCCATGTTAGGTACTGCAGTAGGCGGTATAGTACTAGTATCTGAAGCATCTGCATAACCCAAGGATAACATGTACGATCTATGGTCCTTAGTTACACACACAGCCTGCATGTGTACATCTTCTCTCTCCCTCCAATTCTTCCCATCAAAAATAAGTGTTAAGTTGTTTTTGACGGAACCATCCACGGGAACGCCACACCTGTACTCTCCCATTTTTGCATCAACTGCTGCACAAGCTTTTATGTGATAACCCGGATTGATGCGGTTCATAACATTATCTTTTATATCTCTAGATATAGGTATTATCTTTTCCCCGTCATAAGCATAAAATTCTCTATAACCTAACCATACAGTTAATCCATTCTGCATAGAAGCTATAGAGTTTGGAGATACGCAGCCTATCTCTCTACTTAAAGTAGCTGCCTTAAATCCCGTTCCTTCATTATTAGGTGTAATTAAGAAAGTAGACTTTTCAGTAAATACAAGTAAACCGAAAGAACTGGACCACATACCTGTTATTTCTGCCCCATTAGGGTCGGGTATTATCTCTTCATCTCTAGGAAAAGTACCCCAAAACAAGGGAGCGGAGGGACGCATAATCCCCTCTCCTCCAGGCCAGTTGGCTATCCATAATCTTCCAAAGGCTATCTTACATAGCTTAAATAGGGGTACGGGTACTGGGTCTATAGGTCTTCTTAATAGCCAGCTATCTGGTACATTGTCTGGGAAATTTTCTACTACATTATCCGGTATACTAGAAATGGCTGCTATCCCCGTACCTGAATAATTAGGGACCTCAAACACTCCGTCTATGCCGGAACTCTTAGTATCTCGTGTTCTGCAGAGTATTCGTCCTACTGTACCTTCTGGTCCTCTACTAACACCTGTCCAAGCTAATTGTACTCGTAGTCTTTCCACTTTTTCTGGAGCCTCTCTAGGAGATGCCCATCCCCCTATCTTATCCCTTAATAGATTATCTTTTTTATCTACCGTCACTGCCTCAGATAATCCAGATATAGGAGATACATTACCCCATCTATCTAGCCACTGTACTGCTGCTCTCCACTCTCCTTGCTCCAGAACACCACCTAGTGGGTTTCTTTTTTTAGCAGTACCGCCAGAGGCCGCTCCAGTGTAGTCTACGTACCCTGTAGTAATATTAGACCCTACAGACCCTATTCTGCATACCCCCATAAGCTCGTTCATGTTCTGTCCGGTATGAGAATACCCTGAAGAGTTTGCGTTGTCGGCCTTATCTCCATCGGCATTAGCCTCAGTCTCACTTCTAGGACCTTTACCACTAGGTGCTCCCGGTGCCCTATCATAACCTAGGGGGAGTACAGCGTAACCGTCATAAAAGTAAGCTCTACCTCCTTGAGGAACTATTACCACACCATTTGGTGTAGACTCAAACTGAGTAAGGAACCCAGGTCTACCTCCATCCTTAGGTAGTGTAGCTATGTATTTAGGTACCGGAGATATGCTGGCTGGGCCTACTATAGTCTGCCAAGATGTGCTCCACCCCTGATACTCACTTATTATAGAGTTACCTGAAGGTGTAGAGAAGTGAGCTAGTAGTATATCTCTTGACCCGCCCTCTACTTTGCAGTGAAATATGCCTAATAGGGGATCTTCGTACCTAGTAAGAGTCTGGCCGTTTACATACTTAGAGGGCTTATACTCCACAGGACCATTAACTGAACGAAGAGATCCATCGTCAGTTAAGTTCATGTTTTGTATCTTGCCCGCCATGTCGTCGGGAGATATTAAGTTGCCTGATTCTCCCCGTACTACGGTTAGGGCACTTTTTATCTTGTCTTTTTCCCAAGCCATGTTTTATCCTACTGAGCTGTAGCCTGTTCTCTCTCCCACTCCAATAGTTGTTTCTTAGCTGTCTGCCAAGGAACACCTAGTGTATCTCCTATTTCTGACCACTTAAGTCCTCCATCCCTTAATTCTTTAATCTTGTCAGGAGTAAAGCCCTGTGCCTCTATCTCTTCCTCGTTTAATAGTTGTTTTTTGAGTAGCGCATTTTCTCTTTTTAGAGATGTAATTTCGTCCTCAAACCTTTCACTTATAATAGGTTCAGTTAAAGTATTAGGAGTTGCTATCAGATCCCAGCCAGCCATAGACTCGCTGCCCTCTAGGACCCTCTCCTGGGGATATCCATATACCTGAAGCCATCCCTCAAGCCTTCCATCATTACGTTCACTGCAGCACAAGATAGTAGCGTATTGCTTGTTGCCTTCTTGTGTTGCCTTACAATATACTCCACCTGCTACAATAGGTGCCGTTTTTAGATTTGTTGTATATAAACTACGATTTGCCAAAATATCCTCCCAGGATAGTGTCTGCGGAATAGTATATTCTATCCCTCCGAAATTGTCAAAAGCCTTCTAAGGTTAATATTACGTCTTACTCTTGCTGGTCTTTTTCTTCTTGGTCTAGATTTAGATCTAAGGTCTCCATACCGCTTACCTAAAGCAAATAGATTCTCCTGATAGGCGGTTAAAGAATACTGAGCCATTGCTGCGTTTCCTTGAGACTCATACAGATATGCCAAAGCCCTTGTGATCAGGCAATCCATTGCATCTTCATGTATAAGGGGATAATCTTGCGCGTCTGTGAGCGCCTTAGGTCTTCGCACACATCTAACTTCTACGGTGTAATTAGTGTCTGGTGTAGGCCACATACGTACCGTCTGGTATCCGTGTACGGGCTGTAAAGGTACTCCATAGTCCGGCGTAACAGATCCGTTATCTACATAGCTTGTGACATGACCATCTACTTCATCTAATAGAAAGAAATCATCTGGTGTTTCTAGATTGGACGTTGTAAAAGGCCCTGGAGTTGCTCCTTCCGTTATACGACGCCTGTATATTCTCTTCTTGATACCAGACCTGTGGTATCTTGGAGTGGCTGCGTCACCAAAACCTAAAGTAAAATCTATATCGGGTAGTGTTATAGTTATCTCTGGATACGCTCCTCCACCATCTGGTATAGTGCTGTCTATTTGGTCAGTCTTATGAGATGGTGGGCTCTCTAAGTACGGCTGATATCTAGACTCTTGGGCAGATAGAGTTGCCTGTGTTTGAGGTCCTGGGTTATGAAACCATACCTCTTGCTTACCCCAAATATAAGTAAATCTATACTCGAACTTACCCGTAGGCTCAGGCCCTACCCAGTTAGGAGCGGAGTATTCTATACTAGCTTCCGGCTCAAAAGTAGGCGCTCTCAAAGACTTGTGCTCTCTTCGGAATGCCCATCTAGGCAGACCTTTAGATACTATCCTGCCGCTGTTAGCTAGACTTGACCACTCTGCAGAATCCTGCCCTAGTATAGATAAAGGGTACATAGATGTGCTACGTCTTAAGGTCATAGACCTTACTTCTATGGCATCCTGGGGCAAGTTGAACTCGTGAGTCTCTACAAACCAATCAATGCCTGTATCTGTAGTATTCTTCCAGGGTCTGTCTAGGAATATTTTGTACCTTGCGCCGAAACCTGAGGCATCTACTTCTCTTATTGTATATTTTAACCATCTTTCCTGGTCTGCATCATAGAGCTGAATGGTACGACCATCCCACAACCTATCTGAGTTCCACTGTGTGACATTTGGATCAGCTATAGTAAGCTCTGTTTCTAGAGACCAAGCATCCCCTCCAGATATCCTAAGAAGGTCTGTGCTAGATGCTTTGTTAACATCGGGGTCGATAGCCATACGAATTTCTGACTCAAAGAACAGAAATGGGGCCTCTTCTGCCATACGAAAATAAGCCCTGTTAATAAACTCATCTACCCTATCTTTTGCTACAGGTGAGTTACTGGGTGCCCAATCTGCTTGAGAGAAGATAGCTGAACGTAAACCTGCTAAATTATATGTTTTTAAACCAGCCATCTAATCTCCAAAAAAAGACCCCCAGCCCCCTCAATTATGGGGCCAGGGGCCAAAACACAACACAACAGAAAGAAAGTGTATTAGATATCTAGAAGAACAGCAGTTGCGTCTGAGGTAACTGCAGCCCATGTAGTTCCCGCATCAAGGCTCAAACCGATACCTTTTGAACCTGAAACGTCTGCGATCAATTCTCCACCAGCACCACCGGTTACAGTTAGTTCTATCCCTGCGCTACCTACAGTCACAGACACGTTAGCAACGCCTTTGCCTTTAACAAGTAACCAACCATAGTTATTGGCTGGAATCTTGTGCTGAGCAACTCCTGCAATAGAGCTAGCAGATTGTGATCCCGCAGCTACCGCTTCGACACCATCGTATGTGCCTGCTGCGGTCTTAGCAATAACTTGGCCTCGCTCAAGCTGAGCGCCACCGGCTTTTACATAAACCCAAGTCTGGTCTCCGCTGGATGCTGGTACAGTAACTGCAACGTCGGATTCTCCAGCAACAAGACTTTTTGTAGCTTGGTACATAGGTCCACTTTCGGGGATAGCCTCTCCACGCTTTGCTACGTTAGGTGCTGCAGCATTATAACCAAATACATGGTATAGTACTCGGTCAGAGAGAGTTTGAGCATTAGCCGTAACTTTAGCTCCAAGCTCTGCTTGGGGTCCGCCTTTGGTTACGCCTAGGCCGCTTTTGGTAGATTCTGCCCGTACTTCACTGAGTGCGGTAGCTGATGATAATTTAGTTGACATTATAATATCTCCTCAAACTTTATGGGTTACCGCCGCCTGTTACAGCGAAGTTACAACGAAGTTGGTCACAGTACATACCCAAGGATAAGACGTACTCATAACGCCACATGTCTTGAGTAGGAAGACGGACAGGGCCACGGCTATCGAAGAAGCCTTTGGTAGCGTCTGCTCCACCCATAGATCCGCCCATTGTGAATAATTTCCAAGTGCTAGAGTGGATACCGTAGGCAACTCCCTCTTTAGCATTAGCTGTAATGAAGTTGTCCGGTACGATGTACTGCTCTGGGTACATGACAGCGTTAAGGAATTTAATACCTTCTCGCATCTTACCAGGAGCGCGGTCACCGTCTCGTGTGCTTCGGGCTACAATTTGAACTTGGTCATCAAGGTCATCGATGTAGTTGTCGAATGTGCCACGGTCAGCAAAAATTAAGTCAACGTCACCTTCGGTGTTAGCCATTTCCTGACTAGCATCGTAGTAAGCTGCTCGCATCTTTCGTCGGCCTTCGGCTGTGAAAGAAGCAATGTGCTGGTACTGGTTATGCCATCCAGCGATAGAGTTCTTAGCAACACCAAATGCGTCAGTTGTCTGAGATGCTGCATCTTGGAATGAGAAAATACCTTGCTGTGCGCCAAGACCCTTAGGATCATATTGGGCATCGCCGTTCCACGTAAGGAAGTTATTAGCGTCGGTAACGTCGCCCATAACAAGCTGACGAGCAATAAGCTCGTGGAACTCTGCAAGAGAGCGCTCTGGGTATCGACGAATAAGCTCAACAAGGTCCATCTTGTTGTTAGCTTCTCGCAAGTCCTGTCCAGGAACGTCGTAAGCGTAAATCATAGTAGCTGCAAATTCTGTAGCTCGGATCGCGTTTTGCTTACGTCCGCCAGCAATTACCTCATTACCTGATACGATCTGAGTAAGGAATCCTGGTCCGTCAGGAACAAGAGCAAACTGGATGTAAGGTCCTTGAGCTTGACGCTTGTTGCCCTTCTGGATAATGGCGTCAAATGCTGGGTGAAATTTAGTGAAAGTCTCCGAGAAACCGGGCATGAGTTCCTGGAGAGCGGTAGTTAATACATCTGGGCTAAATGCCATTTTATTTCTCCACATTGGTGGGTTAAAGCCGCCCACCGGGGAGACTTGAGGTTAAAACCTTAGACCACGAAGGCCTTATAACATACACTTAATTAAGTTGCAAATTTATCGTCTTTTAGATTTATTTATGGCTTTTTCGGCTGCTGACATAAGAGATGCCATTCTTTGGTTATCTGTTCCATACGTAGGTGTTTTCTCTCTAGCTAATTCCGTAGGCCTAGAAACAGGTGCGCTACCTGCTACAACTTGAGCTGCGGGATTAGCTTCTCTTTTTACTTCTTCTTGTTTAGCTGCTTGTAATTTAGAAAACCTACTATTAAGTAGTTCTAATAATAGGTTAGAATCTTTTACGCTTTTAGCTAACTCTTTAGCTGTACTAACAGCCTTGTCACCCATTAAAGCTATGTCTACAGATACATGGACTTCCATACCTAAATCCATTAGGTCTAGTACCATTTTCTCTGCGGTCTCTGTTCCGTTGGTTTTAGCTAGCTCTTCTAGTTTGTTTTGGTAGTTTTTTTCAAACCAGCTAAAATACCTGGAGTTTTCTGCTTCTCTTTCGGCGTTTATCTCTTCCGTAAGAGCAGCTAATTGTTCTTGCGTTTGTTGTTCTCTAGCTGTAATCTCTTCTATCTTTGTACTATACTCTGCTATTCTTGGATCTTCATCTCCATAGTTCAGAGCTTCGTACATTCTTTTCCAGTAATCTACTTCTGTTTTATTAGCAGAACTTAAGCTGTCTAGACTTTGATTATGGTACTCTTTTAACTTGTTAGCCCAAGGAGATATCTCTTCTGGAAAATCTTCGTAGTTAGAGCCATCCCAAGAATCCCAAGAAAAATCATCTACTGAGGGAAAGGCCTTAATAACCTCTTCCACAGTTTCCGTACTAACCTCTTGAGTAGGTTCAGAAGCTTGAACTTCTTGGGTGCTTTCTGTAGATTCTGACGCTGCTGCTGTAGGTTCTGCTGCTGCTGCTGTAGGTTCTGCGGAAACAGAAGAACCTTGCGATTGCTGCGGTGCAGGGCTTCCTGAAGTGCTTTCTCCCAGCGTTTGCGTCTGAACATTATCTAAACCTTCCATACTTCCCTCCTGATAGGCTAAATATTATACCATTCCTTTTTTAAATTTGTCCATAAGGTTTCCAGCTACCTTATCTCTTTTCTTAGCCATAGGTTCTGGCATGTCCATCACACCCATAGCCAAGTCTAAACCTGCTTCTTTCTCTTTAGGTGCAGCTTCCTCTTCTTCAGATGCTTCTGTTTCCTCAGGAGCTTCTTCAGTTTCCATCTCTATAGATACACCCACAGCTTCAGCGGCTGGTTTTAAGTCATATCCCATATCTTTAAGCTTAGTCATAACCTCTGAGGCATCTGCTCCTTCTGGTAGGGCATCTGCTAAAGCTTCTTCTGGGCTATTATATTTATCGCCGGATTCTTTATAAGGCATTATTTCTCCAAAAATTCAAAAAGGTACTAACACATTATGTTACTTTACGCTACCGTAAGCTTTCTCTACTGTTTGCTTATCAGAACTACCATGCTTATCATGGTAAGAATCTATAGCCTTCTGCTGTGATGCTCTTACTCTATCTACTTTTTGTTTCTTATAGTTGTTACGTTTGTCATCTATATCCCTATAGCCTTCTGCTTTTACTTGTGCTTGATGTCCCTCTCTCGCGCTATCTTTAAAATCTCGCCATCTTTTGCTGTTAGGTGTAACTGCTTCGCAGTCATTTTGCTCACAGTATCTATCCAGCTCTGCTGAGTTAGCGAACTTCTTTCCTATTTGTTTTATCTCTATCTCTGTACAGCCGGTCACTGCTCGGATAGCAGGCATAGGATTATTAAGAACATTACAAGCAGCGCAAGGAACCAGTCCTCCATACTCTTCCTCTCTCTTACTAAAAGTCATTCTCTTGGATGTGTCACACCCACACTCGCATTCTATTCTCCATATAGGCATTATCCTACCTCAGTAGGAGGTACATCTCCAGCTAGTACTTT
>Ga0098037_1000702_pt1 | contig 16392 bp, 33 predicted proteins | sample 5_EtaG_FD_75050 | JGI IMG/M metagenome (GOLD analysis project Ga0098037, IMG submission 75050) | Marine viral communities from the Subarctic Pacific Ocean - 5_ETSP_OMZ_AT15132 metaG | ecosystem: Environmental > Aquatic > Marine > Oceanic | place: Pacific Ocean | collected 2015-01-08 | reverse complement strand
CCACCTTTTTCAAGTTTTTCATTACCATAAACAAATCTTCTATTCCACTCATCATCTATCTGTTGTCTTTTAAGATAGTGTAATTCATCATAACTCTCGCCAAATTTAGATTTAGCCATTTCATCTCTTTTTCTATCTCCTTTCTTCATATTTTCAAGAGCCGATTTCATTGTTTTTTTAAATCTTAACTCCTCTTCTACATCCCCACCTTTAGCATATTCTACTTTTTCAGGAGAAACAGAACTTGTTTCTAAAGCATATTCTAAATCATCCATAAAGTTATCTTTTTTAGAAAACTCGTAAACATCTCTCTCCTCATATTTATCATTAACATCTTCTTTTATTACATCAGGAGTTATGTCATTATAAACTCTATTATCAAAATCTTCATCTGCTTCATCTACATCTTCTTCATAAGAATAATAAATCGCTACAAATTCTCTATCATCTGAATTAAAGTAAATAGGATATTCCCATTTTGCACCGTCAGGAACACCTCCTTTCGCATAGGATTGTTTTAATTCATCATATTTATCCTCTACATCTTCTACAATAAAAACCTCTTTATCTTCATAATTTGAATAATCAGGCTCTAACTCTTCCATAGCATTATCTAAATCAAATTCATCTAAACCAGGTAAATTAGATTGTAAAAAATCTCGTGCTTCGTAATAACCAATATATCCATCATCATCTGATAGATTTTTTAGTTGTTTTTTTATGTCTTTAATTTTACCACCTGTCGCAAAGTCATCAACATTAGTATCTATAATATTAATGTCTTCCATTTTCATTTCATACAAGGCGTCCGCAGCATCATCTTTGTCTTCGAAAACAAAAATACCACTTTCGGTATCTTTTCCATCTCCTCTCTCTATCAAATCTTGTGTTTCTTCATAATACTTATCATAGTAACCACCACCTCTTAATAGTTGATGAGCCCTATCTCTATCTCTTCCTACTTGTATATATACACTTTTATTCATATCTATTTTATTAATATTGGTATCAAAACACCCGTTCCAACTCCTACGCCAAACCAAAAACCTTTTTTATCATAAAATCGTGTATCATTTTTGATAACGACATTATTCATACTATTTATATTAACATAAGGATTTTCGTTCTTAACTACGACTGAAGGTGTTGGTGACTTAAATATACCATTACTCTTCATCCCTATTGTTATTATCTGTCTATTATATAAAGACAAACTATCTAACAACATACCATTTTTATTGATAGTTGAAAAGATAGAATACCATTCACTTTCTAAACCAAACTTTGTAGGAAGTTTCAATAACGCTAAACCTGTTGTATCATAAACAATTCTATCTACCGTATCAATAACAGGGATATATACACTATCTATCTTTGTTATTGTCTGTATCTTAACTTGAGATTTAATTTTTTTAAGATTACTTATCTCAAGCAGGTTGTGAGCAATCGCATCTTTTTGTGTTAAGATTATCTGGTCTTGCTCGGCTATTTTCTCTCCCTTCTCGTTTAACTTCTCAATAAATAATTGTTCTCCATCTTTTAATTTGATTACTTGATTTTTATAATCTTGTAATCTACTATTTGCACTAAATGTTTGCCATATAAAAAAACATAACATAAAAATACAAATCAGTAGGGCGTGTTTTTTAAGTTTAGAGAACATATATTTACACTTAACTCCCTCGTTTGGCTATATGTTCAGCACCATTACCTACGGCATAGATACCAAATACCCATTTAACAAATTCACTCCAATTAGTGAAATCTGCTTTACCTACACATAATAAAACGGTCGCAATTATGAATAAAATAATCGCTAACGCTGTCTTTCTTCCTCCTAATATATCAAACAATTTTTTCATTTTTTATTTTTTAATTAACAATTTGAACATCAAAAATGCTCCTATTACCAACCACACATCTGTTTTCTATTTCATCCCAATCTATGATATTGAATATGTTTTTTACATATTTTTCTCTATCGGAATCATATTGAAGATAATATGCGTGTTCCCAAACATCAATACCCAATAAAGGGTAAGAGTTATATTCAGGCATATAAGGATTGTCTTGATAAGGCGTAATTAAGATGTTTGTGCTACCATCTTTATTCATAACCCACCAAATCCAGCCTGAACCGAACCTCTGTTTAGAAGCCTCAATCATTAAATTCTTAAACTCCCCAAAAGTTCCATATTCTTCAAGTATCTTTTGCATACAGACACCTTTTGGTTTGTTTATTTTTCCTTTAGGATTAGGCTTTAGCATTTTCCAAAACAAAGAGTGATTAACATAACCTCCTCCATTGTTTCTTAAATCTTCAGGATATTGATTTACATCTTGCATAATAGGTATGACAGGTTGGTTAATGTCATATCTATCAACTAAATCATTAAACTTTTTCAAATAACCTAAATAGTGTTTATTATAGTGTATCATCATAGTTTCCTCATCAATGTAAGGCTCTAATGAATTATATCTATAAGGCAACTTTATAGGGGAAAAACGCATAGAATTAAGTTGTGTTATTTCACTCATTTTCAAATCTCTTATTTGTAGAAATTTGAACTATTTTTCGGTAAGCACTTCTAAATAATACAGCAGAACCTACTACACAAACTACTAAAACAGAACCTATTACTATATTGTTATTCACTTTTTACTTTTTTTACTTACATTTATAGATAAGGTATGCTAACGCTCCAATGATGATTACATTGTGAACATTGTTACCTCCTAAAAAATCTGGACTATTAATATCAAACATATTTTTTAATTTTAAGGGTTAATACTCGGTTTATACTCATTTTCGTTTATTTTATACTTTGTCAATAACTTTGACTGCATTGACATAAGTTTACTTCTTTTCATTCTTGCTGGTGGGAACTGCTCGTTATGAACATTAGTTTCAATATCAACCATAGTAGAGAGTGTTCTCTCCATATTTTTGACTATCTCTAATGCTTTTGTTCTTGACATTACATTATTTTCTTAAAAGTAAAACAATCCCAATCCCAATGGCAATATACAAAAGTGTTTTGTTGTCACCAAGGCCTGCCGTCGCTGGTTTTAACGCTTCTTCAACAATTTCTTCTTCCTCTTTTTCTTCTTCAACTTCATCTATTATTTCTTGAGTAGTTGTAGGACAAGGATTTTTACTCGAACCGTCAGCACCTACTGGAACAACTACTATATCAGTACCTTGTGGGCAATTTCCTTGGTCAACTCTTGTAATGGTTCCATCAGCACAATTATAACAATCATCTTGAGGGACAGGTACAGGTGGGTTAGTATATACACAATTACCACTATCTGCTGTCGCCATACTATCGAAATTATCTGCTAAAGGGTCCATACAACCCGTTATAACATTTGATTTACAGGGGTCCTTATCTGATGTCCATCCTGGAGGACAAGTAGGTCCTGGAAACTGATTAGAAACAGGATATCCATTATTACAATCATTACAGACAATATTACCTCCTGTATTTGCATTATTATCAACTTTTGTCATACCCGTATTAAGAGTTGCTCCTCCTGTATTGATAGGCGTGTTTCCTCCTGTCATAACTCCTGTTGCTATTACAGGACTTGTATTTGGTTTGCCAGTATTTGTGGCTACTGCTTGAACATTTTGCGGTGCTTTTTGAAAATTATTAGCCATAGCCATCTGTTGATTTCCCGGTGGTGCAAAATTGAACCATAATTTATTATTCATCATTTCTTTTTTTTTATTTTTATTTTAATCCTAATAGTTCATCAATAGTTTTACCTTTACCTATTGTATCTTTCAAAAATTGTTCATAAATCTGAATACCTAAAGTTATAGCAAGTATATTAAAAGCCACTTGTATATCAAATGGTGCTGACTTACCAGCCTTCATATTTTGTATTGCCGTATCTTTACTCATCTTCTAAAATCCAATTTTCTTCATTTTTATTACTCATAATGGGACTATTTTTAGTTTTCATCGCCTTTAATTCTTCTTTGACCATTTTTATTCTTAAAATATCTAAATAAGATTTAATAACATAAGAAGTTCCTATCGCTATTGCAATTATCCCTCCTACGGTCACTAATTTCTTTAAATGCCCTTCTTCTAAAACATCAGTCCAATTTGCCATTATGCACGAGGTTGTTTTGTATCTACACAATTAATCTCTTTAGTAATATATTGTTGATACAACATATAACCTCCATAACCTGCTAATCCGTATAAAACTAATTTAAACATATCAAATTACGCTCCACAACCACCACAACCTGCGGCACTTGAATATTCTTGCCAATCAGTTCCAGAGTATCCTGTATTCTGCCAATCAGTTCCTCTTCCAGACATAGAAGCGTATCTGTCTGACATAGGCATTCCTGAAGCCATAGCCTTAGTTTGCATAATCGAAGCGTGTAAATCTTTACCGGTAGCACCTCCTGGTCCTGTTTTGTAAATACCCCAAGTTTCATTATCGTTTGGGTTACTTCTTCCTACTACTCTGTCTTTTGTTGCCATAATTTGAGAGTGTAGTTGTTTACCTGTTGCTCCTCCAGGTGATGTTCTGTAAATACCCCAAGTTTCATTGTCATTTGGGTTAGAAACATAACCTGCGGCGTTTGTATAACCACAACCACTTCCTGCGGCATTTTGGAATACATTTCCTTGTTGCCAATTAGTTCCTGTTCGAGTGTCTTGTTGCCATCTCGTACCTGTGAATGAAGATGTAGGTTCATCTGTTCCCTGTATTGCTGGAGTGTCTGATGACTTTGCGATATATTTGTTATATACAGCGAAGGCGCCAAAACCAGCAAGAGCGTAAAGCCCTACTTTCATTAAATCCATTTCTTTTGCCATTTTTTTACTTTTAATTGTTAATTGTTAATAATTTTTGTTCATTGGTATTTCCAAAACTTCATTTCCTTCAAAAGAGTAATCATTTTCAGGAAACATCATTTGTGAATTACCAAAATTGTCTATCCCTAATACCGGAAAATCAACATTTTTCATTGTTATATTCCCACTTGGTATTACATTATAAGGATTGTTTACATCCTTACTATTTCTTTTATATCCTTCCATAGAATATACTTCGCCACTAAAACCTAATGAGGCAGGACCTCCCGTAGGTAAACCCCCTATTACATTATTACCTGTTGTTAGATTAAAAACATAAGGCTGTGAAGTATCATCATCAAAAAAGTTATTTGACTGACTAAACCAAGTGTTTCCACCTAAAGTGTTACCTACATCAGCATATCCGTCTTTAACTATACTATTCATATCCTCTTTTTTCTAATTCTTCATCTACTATTCTTCTAACTCCTGGTTGAAAAATGTAGACCTCTAACAACATTTCTACTGCGATAAAGGCACATACTGATACTAAAACCGTTCTCCACTCTACTTTATCGCCAAATTCTTTCATTATTTTATTTTTCCTGCTAAATAAACACTTAACCCTACTATTGTTCCTACTATAATACTACTCGAGATAGGAACTTGTGCGTGGTGAACCATCATATGAACTAATTGTTGCTTGAAATTCAAATCTCCAGCGTTTCCTGTTGGAGGTTTTATTTCTTCAGGAGTAGCCAGAGGCTTTACTATCATAGGTAAAACTAAATTTATACCTACTCCAATCATTACTGGTTTAACTAATTCTTTCATTTTATTTCTTTTTATATATCATCATACCTGTTTTTGTCTTTTTCGCTACATATGTTTTACCATTATATGAAAATGACTTTTTGCCTGATTTTCTTGCTCTTTCTTTCGCCGACATAAAGGCGTTCATTTTTCTTTTCTTTGCCATAATTATTTATTTTTTTTTCTAATTATATATCCTATTGTTAATGCTCCACCTACGAATAAGCCAAACATAATAAGATAATTTATTCTTTTTCCTTTTTCTCTTGATAGTTCTCTTTTTAATAAAACATCTTGTTGTGCGACACCTAATTCTATCGCCATTTGTTTTTTTGCGTTTAACTCGGCTAAATCTCTATAAAATTGCTCTGTTTCTTTATTTCTTTGTTCTTGTCGGCTCATTAAACCTCTCTGAAATATAGCGTTTTTAGCGTCTATAAACATTTGATTTATACCAACACCTATTGAAGTAACTATCCCTACAACTTCAACAAGCCAGTTTGAATAGCCAGAATTTCTTTGCATATTATCTACAAACATATTCCAAAAATGCTCACTAAACATATTGTCTGCGATAACACCATTAATTTTAGATAATGGAGCGTTAGACGGTAGATTTGAATAACCATTTCTATTCAAAAATGAAATAACTTCATTTCTGTTATCTAACACATAAATTCCTATTTCTCTTATTTCTCTATTCATTTTATTTTCTTACCATTCCTGCTACAACTATAACAGAAACCATACCTAATATGACTATCATTACCATAGCCTTGTTTTTTTCTTCTTTTTCTAAAGCGTCTGCATTTTCTTTACGCTGTAAAAAATCTGTTTGAGCATCTAAAAACATATCTTGTAATCTTTCTCTTTCAAGAAATGCAATTTGATTTAACTCATCTTGTTTTAAGTATTGAGTTCTATAACCTTCTCTTATTAACTCTGCTCTAATCTTTCTGGCGTTTCTATTTGCCGTTACTATTTTAGCAGTTCCTAAACCAACCGTTATTACACTTACTATAATAGCGACGGTTGTGATAGGCTCTAAATACTCATAACCTTCTTTCATAATAGAGTCCATACCAGAAATAAATCTTTTGTTATACAAGTTATCTATAACAACTTTATTTACTTCATCTATTGGACTACTATATGTCAAAGAACTTAAGCCCTGACTATTTATCAGGTCTATTACTTCATTTTTGTTTTTTAATACAAAAGTAGCGTATTGATAAATCGCTTCATTCGTATTCATTTATCTTGCTATTACTATTACAGCACCTATCACTAACACACCTACTCCTAATGCTACATACATAAGAGTATCATCTTCTTCTCTACTCATCTCACGAGCGTATTGTTGGTCAAACCTACTCATAATGGTTTGTTGAAACTCTTGAGATTGTTCATCTAATTTTTTCTGACTACACTCATCTTTCTCATATGCCTCTTTTAAATCAATTCTTCTACCTTCAAGAGAATTTATAGTTCTGTTTTTAACTCTTTCAGCACCTCTTCCTCCGGCAGATTTTACAGAAACTCTTCCTATTTCATTATCTATTTTCGTTATAGAAGCATCTAAATCTTCACAATTATCAGGAATAGGATATTTTTTGTCATATTTTTTATCGGAATCATCCTGTCTGTGGGCCTCATTGTGTGAAGAACTTTTATACCATCTTATATGATTGGCATAGTCCATATCGTTATGATTATTTATATAATCAAGGTTATCACTATCCATAAAAGTATGATTTGCCATATCTTTTTATTTTTTTAATTTATATTTATACATATAATATCCTATACCAGCAAGTGTTAAACCACCTATTGTATATAGAATAACTCTACCTACATTCTCACTTTCATCTTTAAACTCATCTATACTGCCAACAGCATTAAAGTTATGTTCATCATATTGTCCTGCGGCGTTGTAAAAATCATTTATCTGTTTTCCTCTACACTTACCACCGCATTGACATTTTCCTCCGTGCTGACAAGGATGAAACTCTTTTCTACTATTTTTACATTTACAACTCATTATCTACCCATAAAAAATATTCCTAACAATAAACCTGCGACACCTCCAAGAACAAAACTATCTGTTGTTTCTTCTGCTTTTTCTGACTTTGAACTTGATGAATTTTCAACTAACTTATCATAATCTTCATCTAAATCTTTATACTGGTCATATATACTATCTAATTCTCTTTTATGTTCTTTTCTTTCTTCTGCTACACTTTTAGATACTTTCTTACCTATATCTTTCTTTAATTCTTTTACCTCTTTATCAAAGTCCTTTCTTGCCTCATTTACTTCTGTATCACAATCTTTATCTGCTTGTTTTAGTGTTTCTTTTCTTAAAGCACCTTTTTCTTTCTTTAACTTCTTGATTTCTTTGTCTTTTTCTCTACGGAGTTTGACAAATCTATCTCTATCAATTTTACCTTCAACTGAACCACCTCTTGCAAATTCTGGAATACCTGCTGCCTGTCTTAATTCTACATCATCTTTATCAATGTGTTGAGATAAGGATTGTAATTCCGATAATTCGCCATAACTTAAATCTTCATTTTTTAATGACTTTCTTATCTCTTCTAATCTTTTCTTGGCTTCTTTATCTCTTTTACCGAATTTACCATAGGAATCATCTCTTCTTCCTTTAGCAGATACTTTTTTAGAACTCTGTTTTCCTGTTCTCATACCTAAACTCTCATCTTCTCTCGCATCATATCCTTGTTTCATTCTACCTCCGTGAGCCATTTTCATTTTACCACCATCCATCATCTTCATTTTACCTCCGTGCATCATCTTTGTTTTACCACCATACATCATTTCAGTATCTCCACCTTCCATCATCATTCTATCTCCTTTGTCCATACTTTCAACACTTGCGTATGCTCTTCTTCCTAACATCTTATTTCCGGCTTTACTCTCATCTCTTCTGTCTTTGTATGATTGTTTACTCATACTGCCGGTTCCTGTTCTAACACCTAAACTTTCATCTAATTTATCATCATAGCCTTGAGTTTTTCCTCCTGTCATCATTTTAGTTTTTCCTCCATACATCATTTTCTTTTTCTTTTTGTCTTTAGCGATTTTTTCAAAAGTTAAGGCTAAATTTGCTCTTTCTCTTGTTTTTTTAGAAAAATCTTCAGGGTTTTTCATAACTTTAGTAGCAAAATCGTGAACTGACATACCTGCCTCTTTTGCCTCTTTAGTAAAAGCACCTACGGTACCCTTTCTTTTCATTTCTTTATCTACTGATTGTATCCAATTATCTGCCATATTTAATTATTTTTTGTATATAAATAATACATTAAACCACCGATTACAAGTATCGGTAATATTGATTTACTTGTCGTTCCTGCTGTTGTTGGTGTTATCTCTCCTGTAGGTCGTATAACTTCTGAAGAACAATATGCTGGTGTTACAGGAGGACAAGGAAGTGGCTCTCCTGTTTGCGGATTTACACCTGTGCTAAATTCAGTATTACAAGGTGGATTAACAGCCTCTATAAAAGTTTCTCCTTCTCCACAATCTGCCTGACTTGAAGGTGTCCAATTTACTGGTTGAGATTTCCCTCTACTCAATAAAAACATATTAGCAGGGTTTTCATAAGTAAACATAGGGTAAGTTGGCATTCCAGGTGCCATATCCCATTCTACTTCGAACTCTTGACCTACTTTGATACCATTTTCAACTATATCACTTGTATTTCCTGTAATCACTCCTGAAAAAGTAGTAACTGCTTCTCCACATCCACCAGTATCAGGATAAGGTCCACAAGTGTTAGGAAATTGTTTATTAATTCTGTCACCTGCGTTATAATCAGTAATAGGAGCAGGAATCATCATTGGGCTATAATTATAATATTTATCTCTTGTTTCCATCTTTTATTTTTTATTTCTTAAACACATTGTTATACATATAAATCAATCCTATCGACAAAATACTCCAAAATACTATTCTCGGCTCTTTTTTTTCTTCTTCACTCATTATTGTCCGTTGTAAGTTGGTTCTGGCATTTCAGGTCTTGGCGGTGGTGGTGCTTGAACTGGAGCAGGTGCTGGTGGGTTTTGAGGTGCTGGAGTGTAATCTACATCTCCACCTTCTTCAAACTCCATACCATCTTCTTTATCCCAAAATAAATAATAAGCCATATAGACAACACCTAAAATAATTAGAGCGTCGAATATTTGTCTTTTATTTCTTTGTAAAAAAGTTTTTCCTTGCTTTTTGGTTTTTTTGACAGAGTTCATACTCATCTCTTTCATATCAGCATTATAAACCTGTAAATCTTCATCTACATCAATTTTACCATCGATATCACTATCTGTGGCTACATTATCAGTAGATATTTCTTCAGTTTTTTCTGCTAATTTATTAAAGACATCTCTTACTTGTCTATCATCAGCGAAACCATTATTTGCAAAACCTGTGTCTATTCCCATATCTTTATTTATGCTTTATCTCTACCTTTTTGATAAGAATAACCAATTACATAAAATAATACACCAACAGAAACTAATCCTATTGCGTATCCAATTAAATTTACATCTTTACCTTTTGCCATTTTATTATTATTTATTGTTAATATTCATTTTGTTCGTTAAACCAAGTTCCATCAAATCCATAACCATACCCTGTTCCAATTCCTGTGTTGTCAGCAACAGCAACAATAGGGTCAAGTTGATATAAAGTGTTTGGGTTATTTGGATTATATAAACTATTTGTATTATTATTCACAACTGCGTTTGAACTTACTCCTGTACCATCTCCACCATCTATATCTATTGTATCAGGAATACCATCATTATCTCTATCTACCATATTAGGAATATTCACATTCAACACATTGTTTTGATACCAACTTTCTGATACTTGTGATAATCCTGTAGCCGTATTTAAGGCTCCTTGTGTTTTTGGACCAAAGTCACCATCAACTACTAAACCACTACTATACTTTATGTTTAAGAACCTTTGTAGTTCTTTAACTTTATCTCCTTTACTTCCTTTTTTTAAAGGAAACTCACTAACAGGAGTATTAGGTGTGTTAGGACTACTTGGTGTGTTAGGAGTATTAGGTGTATTAGGGCTTTTAGGCTTTCTTAAAAGAAAATACAATCCTACACCTGTTCCTATTACTCCAAGTGATATAAGTGTTATTTTTAATCCTTTGTTCATTTATTCTTTTTTAATAATCAAACATAAATTGACCGTTTCCTGAAAATGCTGCCATATTCTGATTTTGATTAGCCGGTATATAATTACAATTAGTTTCATTAACTTGTGTATTAGCCGGACAATTCGCTGACGGTTGATTAGCATATTCACTCAATGTTGAAGGACAGGTCTGTGACCAACAATTCATATTATATGTTTGCGGTATCGCTGAAGTAATTAATTGTGGTGCCTGATAAGGAACTTCTGCTTGTGCCGGAACTTCTGCGGAAATTAATTGTGGTGCTTGGTAAGGAATTTCTGGTTGTGCCGGTTGATACTGAACTTCTGCTTGTGCAGGAACCTCTGCTGTAATTAATTGTGCAGGAACTTCAGGTACAGGAGGAACATAACAATTCGTTTCTGTTTCTTGTGTGTTTGGTGGGCAATTTGGTGAAGGCAATCCTGTATAAGTAGATAATGTTGAAGGACAAGTTTGTGACCAACAATTCATCTCATATTCACAAGGACATCCTTGATTAGGTGCCGTTCCTTGATTAGTAACTCCCGCTATTAAATTTTGAGCATTTTCATTAGGATTATATCCTGGCACTTCCGGTATAGGGTCACTATATACAGCCGGTTGATACGCAACTGCTGATTGATAAGGAACCTCTGGAACTGCCGGTTGAAACTGAATTTCAGGACTATATACAGCCGGTTGATAAGGTATTGCTGGCTGATACTGAATTTCAGCAGTATATAAAGCAGGTGAACCAGCGTTTGTAGAAGCCAATCCTGCTACTAAATTTTGTGGATTTAGATTAGGGTTTACAGGCGTTTGATTTGGTTGTTGTGCTGGTTGATTAGCCGCATTTCCTTGAGCCATTCCTTGATTAGGTGCGGCAAACATACCTCCACCTGGACCTGCTTGATTATGCCAAGGCTCATCAATTCTATCGTTATACCATCTATTTCTACTCATATCTATATATTTTTAAGAGCAACCTTGAGTTGCGTTAGGATTATAATTAACTGCTAAAGTGTCTTGACATCCTATAACAGGATAAATACAAGGAATTGAACCATCTGACAATGGTACATAATTAGTCGCTGCGCTGTCATTACATCCAGCAGGTATTGGTAATGGATTATTGTAAAGACAAGAACCATCATCAGTTGTTGCTAAAGTATTGTAGTTATTAGCCGCAATATCTGTGCAACCCATAACTTCAGTAACAGGTAAAATACAACTACCATCATCTGAAGTCGCTAAAGGGTCATAATTTGTTGCTGAAGGGTCTGTGCATCCTGTAACTACAAGTGGTCCTACTTCTGATACACAAGAGCCATCATCAATAGTCGCTACATCACTATAATTATCTGCGGTTGGGTCGGTACATCCTGGTATATCATCTACAACAGGTGTTGTTGGGCCCGAAGGTTGAGTTTCTTTTTTCTTAATAAAAAGTAGGTAAACAGCCACACCAGCCACTAACCACTTTAGGGTATTGTTGTCCATAAAACATTATTTTAATTCGTTTTTCAAATCTTCTGCTTGTTTTTCATCAATATTATTTAAGATATTATCTGCTGTTCCCGAAACAGGTGTGATAGGAGTTGAAGTTGTAGGTATAACAGGTTTTGGACTTGTATCTACCTTTTCTTCTTCCTTGCTTGTGAACTTTTTAATTACAGAATATAATAATATCCCACCTGCGAAAGTGAGACCTATCATAACATATTTATTCTTAAATAAATTCATTTAACTACTTACTTGATTTTTTGTCTTTCTTTTCTACTTTTTCAGATTTTTCTTCTGAAACAGGCTTCGAACCTTTTAGGTCTTTAGTTGCATACCTGTTAATGTCTTCGACTGACCATCCTAAATCTGTATAGTGCGCAAACATTCTTTTTTTCTCTTTGTAATTCATAATACTAATTTTTATTTATTTTAATTATTTAATCGTTCCAAAATTTTAATACTGCTCCGATAATTAAACCCCAAGCAGTCGTTATAGCAGTTATACCTCCTATAATTTTGTTCTTAAATGTCTTGTCATTCTCTATGTATCTACTATGACTATTAACTTGTTGTATCAATCCTGTTTGTCCAAACTCTTCATCTCCACAAACTGCGTTAGCCAATCTTTCTAACAAGACGCCTTGTTTTTTTAACTCTGTTTTAATGTAAACTATATCTTCTTTCTGTGTTGCCATATTAAGATGCTGTTACTATTGCTGTGCTACTTGTTCCAGCAGTTATCACTAAGGAATCTATTGAATACGGATTAGGTACAGAAATTGTAACCGCCTCATCTGCTTTTAATGTAATATTATTAGAAGTAACAGAACCAACACTACTATTTCCTTTAATAATTATACCATTAGAGCCTGAATTATCTGTCTTACACAATACTGAAACAAACTGAAAACCCTGATTACCTGTGATTGTTATTACATCACTGGCTGCCATTGTTCTTGTAAATACTTTAAATGTTCCTGCCATATTCTTATCCCATTATATCTCCTAATATCTCTTCTGGACTATCAAAAAGCCAATTAAAAGAAATTTGTTTATAAAATTCGTTATTGTGATACGCTAACATATAAACTTTATTAGCCTCACTATCTTTTGTCATAATTATAGATGACATTTCACTTACATCTACATTTTTTTCTTCAGCCAATCTAACAATAGATTTCTGTAAAAAAGGCGCCGTCAAAAATTCTCTTTGTTTAAAATCAAATTTAACACCTAATATTTCGTTAAAAGTCAAATCACTTATTTTCTGATAATCTTTCATATAAGAATATAAAACTTTTTGACCGTCAAACTTTATTACTAATTGAATATTAGTAGCATCACATTGATTTTCTTTCGACAATCTTTTCAAGGCATTACTCATAATGTCTATTGCTGAACCTACTATCTGTGTTTTTAATACTTTATTCATTTGTATTTTTTATTTTCAAAAATAATAAAATTATGTTATTGGAGAACATTTTTCAGAGGTTTTTATGTCTGAAATAATTTCGTCCGTATTCCAAGTGTATTCTATCGGGTAGTTATCTACTTTTATAAAACCCATTTTAGCACTTACATTTCCTTTTATTGTAAACACACTTTGTATTTGGTCTATTAATTGAGTTAAAAAAGAACCTAAAAATTGACCAAGAGCAACTTGTGTATCTGCTTCTGCTACAAATCTAACTTGAGCCTTCCCTTTAGCAGGTATTACAAACTCTTCTTCATTTATTAATTTACCTACCATTCTACCATCTATAAAGGCATTTATATCATAACCTGTTATCGTAATAGGAATATCTGAATAATTACTAAATTCAAAATTCAATGCTAAATTTGAAGTTGTTCCATCTCTACCTAAAAAGTCAGTAGATGAGAAATCATAACACAAAGAAGATATTAGTTTTGATTGTTTGTATAAGTAATAACCTATAAAAGCAACTAAACTCACAACACCCCCTATAATTATATTTTTTCTTTCTAACATTTTTTTATCTTTTGCTACTAAATAGAGTAGAAACATCTACGCTGTTGGCTTTGTAGGTGTTTGAACTACTATTGTTTTACCACTATCTCCTTTTGTTGCGTATATCAACAATCCTATAACGGCAACTCCTATCAATACATATCCAACAATCTGACTTGTCCCTACCCCTGCTTGAGCAGGAGGAGGTGTAGTCGTATTTATAGGTTGTGTATTCTGCATATAATTTGGGTCTGTAATTGTTCCTGGCTTTTGTGTGTTTTGATAAGCAGTTGAAAACTGATTTAACACATTACCCATATTCTTACCAAAATTACCCCACCATTGACTTCTTTGTTGTTTTTTAACATCTTGTTGAGCGTTATAAGCGTTCATTAAATTAGGGTCTGCTTGAATTTCTGACCAAGCATATGTATCTTGACCTATATCAATTTGTTTATCAGGACTTCTTTTAAATATATCTAAAAAGCCAGGATGATTACTATATCTATCTTCTCCATCAAAATTCATATAAGGGCGTGTTCCGTTAAGACCATCGCCTCCTTCATTCATAGCCCAATCAAAAGTGTCGGGATTACCTCTTAACCCATAAGGATTTGGAAGTGGTGGGTAAATTTTGTAATTACCATCATCTCCCATAAAATTCATATACTTATCTTTTTTCATATCTTTTATTTTAATAATCTGATTTCAACCAGGTCCCTCCATCAAATCTTAAATTACTTCCTGGACCGTCTAAAGGTCTTGGTCTTCCTGCCATTCTTCCAGGTCTACCCATCCCTTCAATATCTTCAAAGTTTTTTGGCAAACTTCTTGTAGTTATTTGACATTCTCCATTAACACATCTTTGACCATCGGTACATTGTGGCACACACTCTTCAGTCATAGCAACTCTACCAGAAGTAGTTGTTATTGGAGGATTTGGATTAAACTCATCATCTCCTATTGCGTTCATCATTTGTGCTGAATATGTTTGTGGTGCTTGTGGTCCACTTGGAGGTAATTGTTTCGGTGGCATTGGTGGTGGAGGTGTCGGTCCTCCTGTGCAATTATTCATAATCATATTAGTCATATAATTAATTCTATTCTGTAACATTTGTTGCCACAATGGATTAGTTCCAGCAGATTGTAATTGATTTAACTTATTTTGTAAAACACCTTGTCTATTATATAAGAAACTACAACCAAACTGACTATACCCGTTCATCATATTATTAGTGAATGTTTGTGTTATACCAGGCACCTGTTGTGGTGGTGGTGCACAATTAGGCATTTGTGAGTTTGGATGTGATGGTGGACAAGGAGGCCCTCCTACTAATGGTTGATAATATATTGCTTGTGGATTTGGACAATTACCATAACAATTTGGTGCTGGTATAAAGTTTCTGAATCCTTCATCATCATTTCTCAACCTGTAATCCCCACACATTCCATTTCTACAAGTTTGATATTTAGGACAAGGAGGACTACATTCTGTATTTGTCCCTCTTGTTATTTTTCCTGTATATACAGGGGGTTTATCATAACATCTTTTTCCCTGTCCATTATAATAATCTCGACACATTTCATCTCTTCGACAATCTTGGTCACTATCACACGGTAAAGCCATATCTTTTATTTTTTGTTAATTTATACTTATGCTGCCTTTTTTCCCTCTTGGTATCCATATCCTATTACAAAGAAGAGAATACCTACACCTAATAATCCCATTACATATTGAGAGGCAGATTTGTCCATCATTTTAGAACCACCACCATCAAATCTTCTCCAAGGTTGTGTTCCTCTACTTGCACTAAAATTTCTAAATGCTAATTCTTGACCTCTCGGTCCTCTACCTGTTGAGCCCATTCCAGGAACTCCTCTTGTTTTTCTTATGTCATCTGCTGATAATATAGCAGGTACACTTTCTTTTCCCTCACACGCTCCGTTTCCTGGTGTAGTTTCGACACAAGCGCAATCGCCTATATTATCTCCTGGTTCCATAGTGCAATTATAATTACACCCTATTCCACAACTTGGACACGCTAAAGTTCCTGTGCATTGATAACTCATAATATTTTATTTTTTAGTTTATTAAT
>Ga0098037_1000697_pt1 | contig 16432 bp, 6 predicted proteins | sample 5_EtaG_FD_75050 | JGI IMG/M metagenome (GOLD analysis project Ga0098037, IMG submission 75050) | Marine viral communities from the Subarctic Pacific Ocean - 5_ETSP_OMZ_AT15132 metaG | ecosystem: Environmental > Aquatic > Marine > Oceanic | place: Pacific Ocean | collected 2015-01-08 | reverse complement strand
ATTGATAAACCAAATCCAAGAGCTGGTATAGTAGATTGGCCTGGAGATTCTATTAAGCTTAGGTTTCCAGAGCAAATACCAGATGTAATAAACGGTTTGCAGGGATATCCAGGTCTGTATTCTTTTCCTTTATCTGCACCTAATGGAAACTCAGCTTCTGTAGAACTTGCTGAAGGTACTGAGAAAAACAAACTGTATCTTACCACTAATGCAAATATGAGCATTAACGATATAATAAAGATATACAGTGTAGGCACTATAGTTAAGTGGTATGTTAATGGTGTAGAATATCAAGCTAGTATAACTGCCGTTGATTATAGTGATCAGTTATTTCCTTTTCTTATAATATATTTAGATGGAGAAAACATAGCTTCTGATGACTTTCCAGATGAAGGTGATAATATATTTCCTTTTTCTCCAATCAAAGATTTAGGCTTTTATAGTTACAGGGTAGTTGTAAAACAAAATGAACAAAGCTACTCAAATGTTTACTTACCTAGTTTACTTAAAGGAAATCCAGTTGTAAAGCCTTACCAACTATTTATTCTAGCTAATCCAATAAAAAACAATATATTAACATTAGATCAAAATAAATTAGCAACGCCTGCTACGTTTCCTGTTTTAGAAGGACAAATAGTAAAAGTAGTTACTAGTTATGAGGGTGGGACTGGTGCTTATTTATTAGACTTAGCTAGTAGTAGCGCTGCAGGAGAAGGTTACGTTTTAAATGGTCAATATGCTTTACAAAATGCAGGTGGAACTCAGTCAGGTTTTATTAGAGTTGTAGAAATTGGAGAAAATGGAGAAATATTGGATTTTGTTATAACAAATCCTGGTTCAGGTTACACAGTTGGTGAAACTGTTACAGCACAAAACATTGCTGGATCTACGGTTCCAGCTATTACAACTGCTGCAGAATTTGATGTTTTATCAGTGTATAATACTAACTACGAAGAAGTAGCTGTTATAAACGTTTTAAATAACGATCAAATAGAAGTGTCAAAAGCTATAACAGTTGCAGGGTTTAACAACAACACGGAGACAGGAGATACAACAACAGGACAATCTATAGAGCATGAGTTTACTAGTCCTGATAGTGGCGTTACAATGAATGCTACCACACTGCTAACAGACAACGCAAATAAAGTTCCACCTTCTCTAAATGAAACAACTCCTGTTCAACAACAGTACTCTACTAGTGACACACAACTTATACCTAGAGTAGCTTTGAACGATAAGACTGGTGAGAAAAATACTACTTATTCTTCTTACCCTGTAAACACTACACCTCCTGTGCTACCTAACGTACCTAGAACACCAACTGGAGACTGGGCATTTCCTATATACCCAGGTAAAGAAACATTAAAAGTTAGAGCTATAGGTGATTTTGAGTCTATGTTTATAGATGGTAAATACAATGGTTTATGGCAAGCAGATACAAATCCTCCAACATGTACTATAGATAATAGATTTAATTTAGGTAGAGATGCTCAAACAGCTTTACCTATAGGAAAAGAATACTATCAAGCAGCTATATACGAAACAACTCCAACTGTATCTCAACTGGAAATATTTTTTGAAACAAGCACTTCTGGAAAGCTAGAGGACTTAAATAATTTGATACTATTAAATTCTTAGACTATGGCAGCTATAATTGAAGTTGAATTTTTCAACTCTTATTGGATGAAGAAAATTGTTGTTGAACAAAACAAGGCTCAACTTCAGATACAACAAAACCAAGGTGGTGATCCACCCGTAACAAAACTTGAATTTAACTGGCAGCAACAAGTACCTGGATCTGGATCTTCACCAGCTAGAGGTGTGTGGCCTTTAAGTAATTGTTATGCCCCTCCTCAAACATTTAAACCAAACTTTACTTCAACAGATCAAACGGTTAACGAACCTGATTTTAGAGCAGCTTTAAAACCTAACAACTGGTATATAGAAGAATCTAGCATAAAAGGTGGTTTTAATAACATGGAAACAGATATAGGAGCTAGAGCTTTTTTAGATGAAGAAGAACCTATTCAGCAACATAGATTTAACTCTTTAATATATTCAGGCGTTTTTAATTCTAGAACAGGTATAAACAGAACAAACGAATTTCCGGTTGGTACTAGTATTACCAAGTCTGCAAACCCTGAATACGGTAGCATACAAAAAACTTACGCCGAAGAAACAAACCTTTTAATTCTACAAGAGAACAAATGCCAAAGAGCTTTAATAGATAAAGATACTATATACACATCTGAAGGTGGTACACAGACTTTACCTCAAGGAGTTGTAATAGGTCAGATAACTCCATATGCTGGTGAATATGGTATTAGTAAAAACCCAGAGTCTTTTGCTATATATGGTTATCAAAAGTATTTTATAGATAGAAATAGAAATGCTGTTCTAAGACTTTCTAAAGATGGTATAACTGAAATATCTGAATATGGTATGCGTGACTGGTTTAGAGACAATCTAGCGCCGTTAAACGACAATATAACCAACACTAATATATTAGAAGTTGAACAAATAACAATGGTTAATGACACGTCTTTTATAGAGTTGTCAAACATAGTATATGCTGAACCAGCTATACAAAACACTTTTGTTGGTAGTGCTGTATATTTTAGTGATGACGGAACCACCTGGGAACAAGCTATTGGTGATAATGGATCTCCAGTTACAGTCACTGGTTCTCAAGGATCATCTCCATTTACTATATTCCTAAGTGATAAATGTAGTGACATCTTTGATAATCAAGAAAATGGTATACAGTTTATCTCTAAAAATAGAAGTTATATAAAAGGTGGTTGGGATGTTTATAATAAACAATATATTTGTTCACTACATTACAACTATAGTACTAGATCTAAGGTTTTATCAGATGGTACTTTTACTGCTGACCCTAAAGACTATACGTTCTATACATTAGGATTTGATGAAAAAATAAATGGTTGGACTAGTTTTTATAGTTATAGACCTGGTTTAATAGGAAGTTTGAAAAGTAAATTTTATTCTGCTAATAACTTTTACGACACTTGGAATAACGGTATTGGAGAGTTTTCACTATATGAACACTACAAAGAAGAGATTAACACTCCAAATAGAGGTGTTTTTTATGGAAAAAGTTATCCAGCTACTGTGACTATAATAGCTAATGCCTTACCTTCTGTTGAGAAAAACTTTTTAGCAATAGATTATGAAGGTAGTAGTGGTTGGAAAGTTGTTCAAAAAGATAACAAGCCTTCTATATTTTCTGACGAAACAGGAGCAAACTTTTTCGGTACAGAGTGGCGAGACCAAATCGATGATGCTAATGAAATTTATAGTTACTACGAAGGTAGGTATGATGGAATTGGTGGAGAAGGTTCCGCTGCTGATCCTAACTACCCACCTTTACTTCACGCTGGTTTTGATAGAAAAAATAATAGATACATGGCTAACTTAGTAAGACCTGCAACTTCTACTAATAGGACTGTTGTTCCAGGTGAAGTTATATATGGTGATCAAATGTCAGGTATAAAAGGATATTTTGCTACAATAACTTTATCTACAGACACTGAAACAGATCCACTAGAAATGAAAGAATTATATCAAGTATCACTAACATATGTCACAAGATAAAGAATTAAGAAAAGCTTTTAGAAGCGATGTAGAAAAATTAAAAAACTTACTTATTGAAAACGCAGATAATGAAAGTATTATAGTAGGTACTAAAGACAAGCCAATAGTAAGTGACAATCCAAACATACCTATAGAACATATGTTCATGGAAGGTGTGTATGTAAGGAAAATGACCATGTTTAAAGACACTGTTGTATTAGGAGCTATACATCATCATAAGCATATTTGCTTTTTACTAAAAGGTAATTTAACAGTTAGAAGTGAAGAGGGTTTAATAAATTATGTAGCTCCGTGTTTTATAATTGCAGAACCTGGTAATCAAAGATTATTGTATGCTCATGAGGATTCTGAGTGGTATAATATACACGCTAATCCTGACAACGGCGAAGACACTGAAGAGATTGAAAGTAGAATAGTTAGTGTAACTTATGAAGACTTTGATGAATATATTAAAAATAAAAAATAATAATTATGGGAATAGTAGTAGCAGCAGCGGTAATAGGAGGCACTGTAGCTTTGGCTGGTGGCATAACAAGTGGTATTGCAGCTAGAAGCGCTAGAAAACAAAGAGACGCTTCGGATAGGCAAGCTCAAATACAAAGAGAACAATTAGCGGCTTTAGAAGCTAGCAGGCCAGAGTTTGAAAATCCTTTTAAAGGTTTAACTAATCAGTTCGAATCCTTAAGTAACCCGTATACAAACTTAACAGTAGCTACTAAATCCTTTGAACTACAAGCAGAACAAGCTGATATAGCGTTGGCAAATAGTTTAGATGTAATGATGGAGACAGGTATGGGTGCTGGTGGTGCCACAGCTTTAGCACAGGCAGCATTGCAAAGTAAGAAAGGTATTGCAGCAAGTATCAACGCTCAAGAAACTCAAAACAACAAGTTAGCAGCTCAAGGAGAAGCTAATGTACAAATGGCTAGAGCTAAAGGAGCTGCAGATCTAGATTTAATGAAAGCAAAAGGAGACGCAATGGAGCAACAAGACGCTATTGGTTTTCACGAGGCTAAAATGAATAGAGCAGCAGGTTTAATGGATAACGCTATGGCTAATTCAATGCAAGCAACTAGAGATAGGAATGCTGCTATAATAGGTATAGGTAACGCGGTATCAAATGGTATTTCAGCTGGTGTAAGTGTTGCTGGCTTGAAGAAAGGTGGTTTTTAAATAAAAGATTATGGCATACGAAAGTAATTTAACAAAAGGAGCATACGGAAGTCCTAAAAGAAATGTTGATAAAGCTACTCAAGATTTATTAAAAGAAAATTCTATACAGAATAATATACTACAGTCTTTTAAAGATTTTGCTAATAACGTTTTAAAGCAAAAAATATTTCAAAGACAAAGCGACGCCGCTGTAGATAAGCAAGCTGAAACACTTAACAATGCTATGAACATGGCTGGTTCAAGTGGTTTTACTCATATAGATGAATCAGTTGTCAACTTGTGGAATGGTAAGATAGATGACTTTTATACAATTAAAAACGCTATGCATAATGGCGATATTAGTAGAAGAGAAGGTAATAGAGAGTTACAAAAAATAATGGCTATGCCTAGAAAATGGGCTAACACAGTAAAAGTATTAGCTACAAATAAAAAGCTATACGACGAAGCTAAGAAAAATGGTACATTATCTTCTTTGGGTTCTATAGAAAACAAATCTATATTAGACGGAAACCAGTGGGATGTTTCAGAGCAAGGTGGAAACTTTTTCTTTTATCAAGATGGACAAGAAATTGATGGCGTACAAATGCCTCCGTCTGTAGTAAACGGTAATGCGCTGCTAGCTGCTGATGCTGCTGGGCAAGAAATGTTTCAAGAAATAGTTGACGTATCTGCTTTAGAAACTAGTGCTTACAATAATAGTTTTACACCTACTGATATTAAAAGTAAATATTTTACTACAGATGAGTTTAGAAATGGAGATATAATACCTGGTAGCAAAAACAAATCAAACAATTTTAAAGGTGAAGTTTTTACTAATATACCTAAAGATCAAGCTTACACGTATAAGATAATGACAGAGGAACAAGGTAAACAAGCTAGAGTGGACTTAGCTTCAAACGGTTCTTTAAAGCCTATACTTAACAATGAAGAAATAATGCCTTCTTACTGGCAAGACAAAATTCCAGATGGTATAACCTATAACGCAGAAGGAGAAGAAATAGAACAAGACGAGCAAGCTGATCCTAATTCGTTATCTGCATTTTACGATGCTAACGCAGCGGAGTTTGAGGCTAACGGTATAGGTAAAAAAGATTGGGTTAATTCAAGTTGGAATAACGTAGGGAAAGATTTATCTGAAGATGTTCAATCGTTTATAAAGAATAAACAAATGCAAGCTGCTACTAATTATATGGTGGAAGAAACGATGAAGAACAATAATGATGTAGATCAAACTTTAAAAGTCGTTTCTAAAAGAACTATAAAACCTGAAGAAAATGTTTCACCTCAAGAGTCAGCTGCAATAATAGGTTCAGATGGTTATAAAGCTTTAGAGACAGTTAAATTTGTACACCATATATTTGATGACCCAGCTACCAATATGCATGCTTTAGAAGGTAAAGAGTTTAAAGGTAAAATAATAAGTGAGGCAAGGCTTAACGATGAAGGTAAAATCCAACTATATGCTGATCTATACAAAGAAGACAAGATGTATGTTGACGAAGAAACTAATCAACCTTTAATAGAACATGAACAAGAGCTCTTAATGACTATAGACCCTAATAATATAGGACAACAAAAATATTTAACAGAATATTTGTTTGATGCTTCTGCTGGTAAAAGCGCGGCTGCTAGATCTGCGCATAATCAAATACCTACCATGTATGACAATTACGACAGACAGGAAAAGCTGGCTAATACTCTAGCAAAAGCTAATGCTAATCTAAGAACTAAAAGAGAGAGAGAGGTAGCAGAGACTAATAGAAAGTATAGTAAATACAGAGAAGTAAACAGGATGACACCTGGTGAAAGAGATCAATACCGTGAATCTCTAAAAGCAAGCCCTGAATACATGGCACTCTATAGAGAGATTATGGATACTTACGGCGGTTATAATGAAGTTAAAAAAGACGATCCAGAAATGTATCAAGAGCTACAAAAGGTAATGCACGATTCGTATAAAAAGATTATTACAGCTAGACAAAACAATCAAAACGAATTAGATGCTGCTCAAAAAGATAAACTAGGTAATTTAAAAGCAGAGTAATATGTACGAGATAGATGGTGTTAGAGTTACATTAAGTCAGCTAGAGCAAAGAGCTAAAGAACTGAACATAACTTTCGATCAATTACTACTTAAAAACCCTCAAATTAAAAAGGTTGAAGAAGAAGTAGCTGAAGAAGAAGTTGAAGCTAGTATTAATGTGACGCCTTCAGGAGGTTTAGATATTAACGAAATAATAAAAGCTAATGAGAATCTAAAAAGACAAAGAGATTTTCAGAACGTGAATATAAACCCGTATGAAGATAGGAAAATACCAGATCCACTTATGCCGGTTGAAGAGTCTGATGCTACTCAAGATCAAGCAATACAAGATATAAATAAACAATATCAAAGATTAGAAAGCGAATCAACTAAAAGCTATAGTGATCTAGTAAAAGATTACAACAGTTCTGTTTCTAATATTCTTCAAGCCGAAAATCCTACTAGCGTAAAATTAGAAGAGATAAATAATCTACCTAGACCTAGTAGTTATAAGATAAACGAGGATGGTGCTAAGGTTTTAAGAGATGATATAACAGAAGAAATAGAAAGAAAAAGAGTTGCGCCTAATATGAAAGGAGCTTACCTAGGTTATCAAGATGGTAAGTTGACAATGGGTGAAGATAAGTTTATAATAGACGAAGAGGACCTGCAGGAAGAGTATAGTAATATAATGACAACATCCATACAAAAAGATCCTTTTATAACAGCTAAGAAAGCTGCCTTTACACAAGCTATGAAACCTATGCTTGATAAAAAAATGGCAGAAATAACTTCAAGATATAAGCTAGATAATCAAGAAAATGTTGATGCCGCTAACGAAGAGTATAGAACTTTCTATGCTAACACTATGAATGGTTTATTATCTGATGATCCACAGGTTCAAGCTCAAATAAAAGATATAAATACAGTAGCTGCTAAAATATACGACGAGCAAAATCATTTATTAGGTAGAGCAAGAAGTGACGTGTTTAGCACAGCTGATTATATGTATGAGTCAGCAGAGGATATGTCTTTAATACCTAGATATTTCACTAAAGGATCTGCACTATTATTAGAAGGTGTAGCCAAAGGTAGTAGACAAGTAGAAGGAGCTGTTTATGAATTTAAAAACTTTGTAGACGGCAAACACACTAGGGCTAATAACGAAAAGCTAAAAGTGTTAGAAGACAAAGTTACGCAAGAAGGCTTGACAGATGAAGATGACGTTACGATATCAGTTACATCTACTATGCCATCTGGTCGAGGAGGTTTTAGAACTGTCACTGAAGATGTAGTATATAATGTTGGAGATTATAGAAACCGTCTTACTGAGTCTAACGAGAATATAGAGAAAGATATAGTAAGTAACTTTGAAGAATTAGAAAAAATAGAAACTTGGAGAGAGTTTGCTAAAGAAGCGAATTGGAGCGATGGTGTTTCTATGAATGACATTATACTAGGATTTGGAGAATCTTTACCTTACATGGGTATGGCAGCTGCTGGCACTGCAGCTAGTATAGCTGGAGCTCCTGCTACTGTAGCTACAATGGTTGGTGTTTTAGGTCAAGCAGCTATGACAGGAACTTTCTTTGCTCAGAACTATACTGATGGTATAAAAGAAGGTATGATAAAAGATGGCTTAAACCCTAATGATCCTGAAGAGTTTACTCAAGCTGTTATAGATGGAAAGTATGACAACACAGCTTTAGACTTAGGTGTTGCTATAGCACAATCTCAATTAGAAAAAATTGGTGCTGCTAAAGGTATAAACGCTATGTTTAAATCTATGGGCACAACTAGTAAAGTTGGTTTAAGAGGTTTGTTCAAAGGTCAAGTTAATAAGTGGAGTAGCAATGTGGCTAGAGGTATAGTAGACATAGGAGAAGCTAGTTTGTTAGAAGGTATAACAGAATTAGGTCAAGAATACTTACATGGTTTAAATACTGGTTTAAAAGTAAACGGTTTAGAAGGAGCGTTTGACTATATAAATCCTCAACAACTGCAAGATAGTTTCGTAGCTGGCGCCTCTATTGGTGCTGTAATGCCTTTTGCTGGTAAGATAGGTAGATCAAGTAAGACAGAATTAAGAAACGTAGCTATGGACATGGTAGTTAAGTTCGATATGAAGTCTGCTAAAGGTTTATACGAGTCTGGTAAAGTTTTTCAAAACATACAGGAAAACGTAAAGAAGCAATACGATAATGGAGAGATAAGTGATTTAGAATATCAAAAAGAAATAGAAGCTATATCTGATATTAGGAATGAAGGTTTAAAGATACCTAGGAAATTTAGCATGGATGCTAAGCAAGAGATATTAAACCTGCTTGTAGAGAGAAAAAAGATAGAGCGAAACATTAAAGGTGAAGATAAAAACCTAGTAAAGAAGCAACAGTCTAGAATAAACGAGATAGATAAACAATTATCCAAAGTAGCTTTTATAGAAACAGAAATAAGAAAAGCTGGTAAACTTAGTGAAGAATTAAACACTGAATTTATAGAAGCAGCCGACGATATAGAAGTGGCTGACATAGCGAAGGAAAAGGGTTTGTCTATGGATAGATCTGTTGGTAAAAATAGAGGTAACTTTTTCACAGATAAGTTTGGTAAACAATATATAATACTTAACAAAAAGAGAATCAATGAGAGTGGAAGTTACTTCACTGGAGCTCACGAAGTATTACACGCATTTCTAGCTAACACTGTTTCTAAAGGAGATGAAAACGCTTATGCTATAGCTAATGCTTTAAAGAGCAAACTAAAGGAGATACCTATTAAAAAATTAAGTGCTGGTAAAAGAAAAGGTTTAAAGAACTTTTATAAGATGTTATTATCTTATAACTTGGATCAGAATATTAGTGATGTTGATGCTGCTGAAGAAGTTGTAACATTGTTTAGTGAGGCTATGGAATATGGCTTAGTTAAGTTTGATAAAAAGTTTCTTGAAGAAACAGGTAATAGATTTAGAAGGCTAACACAAAACACTCCGTTATCAAAATTAAAATTTGAAAATAACGAAGATGTTTTTAAGTTTTTAAAAGACTTTAATAGATCAGCTAAAAAAGGTAGATTTACTAGAGCTCAAAAGAAAGCTGCTCAAGAAGGTATTGAAATATCTGATGATCTTATAAAAGAAGGTGTAGATTTAGCGGCTAGTAGAGGTAGAGAGGTTACTAAAGACAAAGATGGTAAATTAAAAGTTGTTCCAGAGAAAGACACAGAGTCAGAAAGTAAAGCTGCTAAGGATGAGAATATAGATATGTTAATGAACGACAATACAATGTCGCAGAATGAAAAATCTTTTTTTATAACAGAAGAGTTTAAAAATGACATGGAAGCCTTAGGTAAAAAGGTTTGGGGAGATAATCTTAAATATAATCAAAATAAAGAAGATTTAGTAAATGATTTGCTTTATGAAAAACAAGGTGTAAAGTATCTAGTTGATTCTTATTTTAAGAAGAAAGAAGATGGAACTTTAGGTAAAGAAAACGGTAAGCCTATAACATTAGGAAATTTCGTAATGGGTAAACGAGCAGGAATGCCTGCTAAGGTTTATTCTATAGGTGCTAAAACGCTGGGTGTATCAGAGGTTGATGAAGATGTTGATGCTACACCTAAAGAAGATTTTAGTAAAGAAGAAAAACCTTCTTTAAGAAAAGCAATGTTAGACTTAGCTGAGGAGTTAAACTTTAACGAAGAGTCTACAGAAGGTGCTGTGACTGCTCAAGCAGAGGTAGAATTGCTAGCTAAAGATATGGCTGATATTGCTAGAAAAATATTAAGAGGTAAGTTAAAGCAGCCTAACTCTGAAGAGTTTATACAAGATATACAAAAACAAGCTAGTGATTTAGGTTTTAAAAAGATGAAAGCTTTTATGAACAAACCTAAGTCTGATGAGTATAGAGATTTTATAGAGAAATACGCTTTAGGTATTTTAAATAAAACAGATCAAAGAACGTTAAACAAAAGGTTTAATAAGTTAACTGAACCAGCACCTGTTGCTGAAGGCGAAACAGGTAGAATACTAGCTGAAGAATCTAAGTCTGAGGGATCAAGAATTAAAAACCCTTATGCAGGTAATAAAAGAAGAATACTAAAACCAAATCTAGAAGTAGACGACATGGTAGAGTACTTTTTACCTGATGGTAGAAGAGATGCTAAACAAAATACTCTAGCTGAGGTAGGTGTTAATGAATTTGTATTTGACGCTTTGCCTCAAACTTATTTACAAACTTTAGAAGATGGTACAACTATAGCTGAACTAAGAGGAGAGATGTTTGGAGAGGATGTAGTAGCTGCTGAAAGAGCTTACATAGCTCATCAAATGTTAAGATCACCAGGTTATAAAGCTGCTAAAGATGGTTTAGTAAATGATCTTGTTTTAGATTATTTTGATAGAGGTGCTAATGAACTTTGGAAAGGAGCTAAGTGGAGAACAGAGTATAACAAGTTACCTGTTGAAGTTAGAGACGCTATGATAGACTCAGGTTTAGACTATTATATAAGCGATGCTGTAAATGGTTTTAGAGCTCCTGTACTAGGTTTAGACTGGGGAAAGATGAAAGATTACAAAGACCTTTATGCTGAAACTAATTCTAGTCACAGTAGATTTAATAAAGAAAATGGAGGTTTTTACACATCTATGAAACAAATGGCTAGCGTTGTAGATAAGTTAATAGATGCTTACGACCCTGTAGTTGTTTCTTTAATAGGTAAAGCTGGCTTTGGTATAGCTGATAGAGCTTTAAACGATCTGTATAAAAGCAACGACCCAGAAGATGTAAAACTTATAGAAAGGTTAGAAAAGAAATTTGATAATAAAAAAGCTTTAGCAACTCCAGAAGCTAAAGCTAGATTCATTGCTGATAATAATTTCAACCCAGACAAAGTACAAAAGCTAAATGCTAGTTCTGGCTTATTTAAAAATATAGCAAACAATATTTTAAACACTGAGTCAGATCAAAAGCAAAAGTTAATTGAAGAAAAATACGGTGCTAAAATAAAAGATGCTAATTCAAATAATGTAAGAGCTTTAGCATACATGTATAAGACAATGCTAGGTGTATTATCAGAAAATCCTTCAGATATAGTTGGACTACTAAGATTATCTGAGTCTAATACTAACAATGTTAATGGACCAAGAGCATTAACTTATTTTACTTCCGTACAAGCTGTTGATGGTGTTTCACAAGCACCTTTCGTAGATCCTGTAACTGGAAAATACTATAGAGCTTTAAACGAGGCTAAGGATTTAGAGATAAAAGAAAGATTAGTATTCAATGAGAAACATCCTAATTTTAGCGAAGCTATAGAGGCTTTAAGTCAAACTATGGATAACTACATGACAGTAGAAATAAACAAAGCTAAAAGAAAAGGTGAGCCAATATCTAACGAGAAGCTGAAAGAAAGAGCTAACAACATGATGTACGAACTCCTTAGATACAAGGGAGAACATATGATGGCTTCTGCATTGATGAATTATGAATCTTCAAAATTAATGTTTGACTACTCAAACAAAATACAAAATAATCCATCGCAAAAAGAAGAAATACTAAATGAGTTTGAAAAAGAGTTTTTGAAAATGTCTGAAGATTACGATCAGGAACTTGGTGCTAAAGTCTTGTTTGATGTTCAAGATAGAGCTTATGGAACTACTAGTAAGCTAGCTTTTTTAAGGAGTAAAGTATTAGGTTCATTAGAAAAACAATTCATAAACCCTAGCACTGGCCAAAGCAAATCAGAAACTACTAAAGCAAAGTTAAATCAAAAGCTAAATAAAGAAAAACTAGCTGCATCTTCTAAAGCAGCTAAAGACTTGGATATAGATATGCTTAGTCAGACTAGAGTTCTAGCTGTAGAAGAAGGTATGACAATGGAGGAAGTGCTAGGTAAAGCTGCTACTATAGACAAAGCTCTTAGAGTAGCTAGAGATCCTAACGCTCCAGTTAAAAAGATTAGAGTATTTGATTTTGACGATACTCTAGCCACTAGTAAGAATAAAGTTTTTGCAACCAAAGGTAAAGAGAAGATAACGCTAAACGCAGAGGAGTTTGCTAAAGATGGTAAAAGACTTATTGACGAAGGATACAAAATGGATTTTTCTGATTTCAATAATGTAACAGATGGTGGACGTGGTCCGTTGTTTGACATCGCTCAGAAAATAAAAGAAGCTAGAGGTAATGAAGACTTATTTGTGTTAACCGCAAGAGCACCTCAAGCTGAGTCTGCTATATATGAGTTTTTAAAATCTCAAGGTTTAGAATTTAAAAAAGAAAACATTGTAGGTTTAGGTAATTCTACAGCAGCTGCAAAAGCAAACTGGATAATAGATAGAGCCGCAGAGGGTTATAACGACTTTTACTTTGCTGATGATGCTGTTGCTAATTTTAAAGGTGTTAGAGACGCGTTAGATGTTATTGATGTTAAATCGAAAGTTCAGCAGGCTAAAATGAAGTTTGCAAAAGACGTTGATGCAGATTTCAATAAAATAATAGAACAAAAAACAGGTATAGCTTCTGGAAAAGAATACTCTAGAGCTAAAGCGGAAGTTAGAGGAGCTAATAAAGGTAAGTTTAAATTCTTTATACCTTACTCAGCTGAAGACTTTATGGGATTAATATATCCACTGTTAAGCAAGAGTGAATTAGGTAATAACCAAATGGCTTGGTTTAAACAAAACTTACTTGATCCTTACGCTAGAGCTATGGACAATTTGTCAAAATCTAGAATTCAATTAATGTCTGACTTCAAAGCTTTGAAAAAAGATTTACAAGTACCTAAAACTCTAGGTGAAACAGCTGCAGACGGTTTTACAAATGAACAAGCTGTCAGAGTTTATTTGTGGAATAAGCAAGACGTTTCTATACCTGGTTTATCTAAGACAGATACTAAAGAATTAGTAAGTACAGTCAATAACGACCCACTATTAAAAGAGTTTGCTGATAAATTATTAGAGATAAATAAAGATCCGTACCCTAGCCCAGATAATAGTTGGTTAGCAGGAACTATAACCACAGACTTAATAAAAGGATTAAACACAGATAAAAGAAACACATTGTTACAAGAGTTCAATGAGAACGCCGACTTGATATTTTCTGAAAAAAATATGAATAAACTTGAAGCTGCTTACGGTAAAAAATATAGAGAGGCTTTGGAAGGTGTTTTACAACGTATGAGGTCTGGTAAAAATAAATTAGAGAGTGGTAACAGACTAAGCAATAGAGTTCTAAACTATATCAATGGGTCTAATGCTGCTATAATGTTCTTTAATACTAGATCAGCTATACTTCAAACTATATCTTCTATAAACTTTATTAACTGGAGTTTTAATAACCCATTAAAAGCTGGTGCGGCGTTTGCTAATCAATCACAGTATTGGAAAGACTTTGTAACACTTATGAATTCTGACTATTTGAAAGATAGAAGAAGTGGATTAAGAATAAATATAACAGAGTCTGAAATAGCTGACTTAGCTAAAACAACTAAGAATAAAGGTAAAGCTGTTATGGCTTACATATTAGAAAAAGGTTATCTACCTACTCAATACGCGGATAGCTTTGCTATAGCTTCAGGTGGTGCTACGTTTTACCGTAATAGAATAAACGACCTTATGGATAATGAAGGTTTAACAGAGGCAGAAGCAAAAGAAAAAGCAATGACAGAGTTTAGACAAGTGTCTGAAGAGTCTCAACAATCTTCTAACCCTGCTAGAATATCAGCTCAACAGTCTAGTGACTTAGGTAGGTTAATATTAATGTTTGGTAATACACCAATGCAATACGCTCGTATACAGAAGAGAGCAGCACAAGATTTAATAAATGGTAGAGGCGATGCTAAAACAAACGTAAGTAAAATAATATACTACGGCTTTGTTCAAAATATAATATTCAATGCATTGCAACAAGCTTTATTTGCTATGGGGTTTGGAGATGACGAAGAAGAGAAGGATCAAGATAAGATAAATAACGTAATGAACGGTATGCTTGACTCTCAACTAAAAGGTTTAGGTTTAGGTGGGTCAGCTGTAATGGTAGCTAAAAACTTCTTACTAGATATATACGAAAGATCTGGTCGGTCAAGACCAGACTACACAGACTCTGTTTATGAATTAATAAGGTTTTCTCCTCCTATATCTTCTAAGATATCAAAGATAAGACAAGCTGCATATCCATTTGATTCAAAAGCTAGAAGACAAGAAATAAAAGATAAAGGTTTTTCTATAGATAACCCAGCGTTTATGTCATTCGCTAAAGTGTTATCAGCTTCTACTAACATTCCTTTAGATAGAGTCTTAAATAAGATGGATAATATAAAAGGAGCAATGGACGAGGAAAATAGTTGGTGGCAAAGACTAGCTATGGCTGGTGGTTGGCCAAAGTGGAGTTTGGAAAGCAAACCTAAAAAAGAGACAACTAAGCCTAAACGTAGAGGCAAAGCTAAAACTAAGACTAGATATAAGAACGGTAGGAAAGTTACTTACGTAAGAAGACAATCTGTTAAATAAAAAGGAACATAAAAAATGGGCACCATACCCAAAGTTCCTGTAACCAAAAAAGGGAGGCCGTAAGACCTCCCTTTTGTTATTTAGCAGCTACCACAGTAGCCGTTGCAATATTCACACATAATGTTTACTTTAGTAATGTAATTAAATTTTCAAAGTAATCTACCTTAATCTCTGTATTTTTACTTATTTTTTTTAAAGCTATAAACTTGTTATTTTTTAAAAAAACATTAGGATCTTTACAGTGATTAGTGTATCTACCTAGTTTAGTTTTAATATCATCTACTAAAACTACACCTACAACATCTTCTTTGTTGTGGTCAATAGTGGAGTAGCATCCCACTCCACTTATTACTGATTGTTTTATTTCTATATTCTTATTAAAAGATCTTACAGGAAAATCTTCTATAGCTTTATTAAACTGTTTTTCACTTAGTTTTAATAATTTTAAGAAGTTATCAAATGTTCTATCATTGTATTTCACAAGCTCCGCCTGCGCAAGCAAGTTCTCCTGATAGGTCTGTGTTGTCATCTGTTTCTACGATCTTTTCTAAGTTTATATCTTTTAAATGTTGTAACTTATTTATATAAGTTCCTTCGTCAATATCCTCGAAAGGAGCTTGAGTATATGTCCCACCGTCAAATGGCAATACAGATAAACCATTATAGTGCTTTCTGTTATTCCACATCCACTCTCCTGCATCTTCCCACTCTTCAGCTTTTAAACTAACTGTAGCAGATACATTATGAGTATTAGATCCTTTTCTATGACCAGGTACAACCCACTCTGTAGCAACCTTCTTTATACGTTCAAGTAATTGAAACGGTGATTCAGTTCTAAGTATAGAACCTTCAGGTGCTTTTTGTGGTATACTAATCACAGCGGTGTCATGCGGTCTAAAGTACTCGTCTTCAACTAACAATGGGTGATTTTCAACTAAGTACTTATATATACTTTCGTTTTTACCAACCCTGATCCTACGCACGTAATAATCATTGTGCCATGCGTGAATACCAGATGATGTTCCTAGTGTCAGAGATGTCGTCCCTGCAGGCTTCACAGTTGTACATCTAGCTGCAGATTTAATTCCAATCAGCTTCGCGACTCTTGCGTTTTCTTTTTT
>Ga0098037_1000696_pt1 | contig 16444 bp, 19 predicted proteins | sample 5_EtaG_FD_75050 | JGI IMG/M metagenome (GOLD analysis project Ga0098037, IMG submission 75050) | Marine viral communities from the Subarctic Pacific Ocean - 5_ETSP_OMZ_AT15132 metaG | ecosystem: Environmental > Aquatic > Marine > Oceanic | place: Pacific Ocean | collected 2015-01-08 | reverse complement strand
ATCGAATACCTTGCCTGTGGATTGGAGTGTCGTATTATATTCCTCGATCATCTGAGTATATTGCTCAGTGGATTGGACGGAGATGAGAGACGTATGATAGACCAGACGATGACCAAACTACGATCACTTGTTGAACGTACAGGCATCACCCTGTTCCTTGTATCACACCTCAGACGTACACAGTCAGACCAAAACCATGAAGAAGGTGCTCGTATTACTCTTGGGCAACTGCGAGGGTCAGCTGCTATTGCACAGTTATCTGACACAGTTATTGCTCTCGAACGAGATCAACAAGATCCAAGTAAACGAGATACTACGACTGTTAGAGTTCTTAAGAATCGTCATTCTGGGGAAGTTGGTATTGCCAACGAATTAACTTACCACCTTGAAACATGCACCTTTGAAGAAAATGAAGCTACGCCCGACTTCAACCCAAGCACAGACTTCGGTTAATCTAGCTTTTGATATAGAAACAGATGGTATCGACTCAACTCAAATACATTGTGTTGTAACTCAAGACTTAAACACTGGTTTAGTTACTGAGTATAATGACCAGCCAACACCAAACTACAGCGTTGTTAATGCAGTTAATGAGCTGGAAGTGGCTGACAATATCATTTCACACAATGGTATTATGTTTGACATACCAGAAATTAAAAAGCACTTTCCTTTTTTTGAAGGCAAGGCAAAACACTGGGACACTTTAATACTCAGTAGATTTTTCCATCCAAATTTATTAGACATTGACCTTAGACGTAAGTGGGCTATGATGCCAGCTCGTCTGTATGGTTCACACAGTCTCGAAGCCTATGGTTACAGACTAAGATGTTTCAAAGATGGGTTTGGAAAGACGACTGACTGGAAGGAGTGGTCGCCAGAGATGCAGGAATACTGCAAAAAAGACGTTGTTATCCTCGCTAAACTATGGACACATTTCCAAAAATCGCTGAAAGCGTTGTCCTAGAGCATCAAATAGCACAGCTGATGGCTGAACAAAAGACCATAGGCTGGCCATTTGACGTACGAAAGGCACAGGAACTAGAGAACCAACTCCTTACAGAGCTGGAGAAACTACGAAAGAAGGCTGAAAAAATCTGCCACTACGTTCCACACAACTTGTTTACTCCAAAGAGAGATAACAAGAAACAAGGTTACTTTGCTGGAGCAGAAATGCAAAGGCTGAAGGAATTTAATCCTAGCAGTAGAGAACACATAGCATGGTGGTTTAAAACTTTTCAAAGTTGGAAGCCTACCAAACTCACACCGACTGGTAAAGCAGTTATTGATGAGACAGTTCTCAAAGAGATAGGAACAGAAGAGGCGTTGGTATTTCTAAATATTCTGGTCATTCAGAAAAAGTTAGGAATGTTATCCCAAGGAACCAATGCTTGGTTGAAGCTAGTCAAGGATGGCAGACTTCACCACTCTTGCTTTATCGGTGCGGTGACTCACCGAATGGCACATTCACACCCAAATCTTGCACAAGTAAGTTCGGACAAGGATTGCCGTGAATTATTTATCACCAACCCAACTTGGAAGCTAGTAGATAGCGACCTTGCTGGGATCGAGTTAAGATTATTTGCCCACTATTTAGCCAGATATGATGGCGGTAGGTATGCAAAGATCTTACTAGAACAAGACATTCACCAAGTCAATGCAGAAAAAATTGGAATCTCTCGCAGACAAGTCAAGACAATTACTTATTGTTTCTTGTATGGAGGGGGCGACCAAAAACTTGGATTATCTTTTGACAATATGCTCCCCCTCGAAAAGGCGAAGAAGAAGGGGGCAGAGATTAGGAGAGCTTATATGGATGCTATTCCAGGGCTTGAAGATCTTGTTAAGGATACTCGCAGAGTTGCTGAAAGAGGTAGCATACGTGCTATTGACAAACGCCAAATACTTGTGGACAAAGAACACAAGGCGTTGAACTGCCTCTTACAGGGGTCGGCAGCGGTTGTCGCAAAGCGGTGGCTGCTACTAACAGACCATAATCTACGTATGAGTATGTTCAATCATGAACGGTATGCGTTTGTCCATGACGAACAAGTATTAGGTGCTCCACATCTTGTTGCCCATGACGTAGCTGAGGTTTGTAAACTATCTGCATTACAGGCTGGTGAGTATTACAATATACGATTGCCCATAGAAGCTGACGCACAAGTTGGTGACAACTGGGCAGAGGTACACTAATGTTATTAATTGACTCTGATTTCCTAGCTTACAAAGCTGCACAAGCCTGTGAGATTGGTATAGATTTTGGAGAGGATGTCATTATCGCTCAGTCACAGTTCAGTGAAGTACTGAAAGTATTTCATAATGAACTAAACAAAGTGACTAAGGCTATGATGGAGGACGACTTCATACTATATTTCTCAAGCACTCAAAATTTTAGAAAGAAAATTTATCCCGACTACAAGGGACATAGAATGAAACGTAAGCCCCTTGGCTATAAGCGTTTAGTAAATTACTGTAGAGAAAACCACAATTTCAAACTGATCGAAGGACTAGAGGCAGATGACACCATTGGCATCGAGGCTACACGCCACCCAGATCCTAGTAATATTATTGTCAGTCCAGACAAAGACATGAGACAGATACCTTCTGTTCTATGGAATATGACTGATGATGTAGTAGAGATCACTGAACAAGAGGGGGACAAATGGCATCTAATACAGAGCCTAAGCGGAGACCCTACAGATGGTTACTCTGGTTGCCCTGGAATAGGAGTGAAGAGAGCAACAGAATTACTAAACAAAAATGAAAACCAGTGGGAGGCAGTGTGTAAAGCCTATAGAGATAGAGGGTTATCGGACGATGACGCTTTGCTCAATGCACGATTAGCTAAGATCTTGCGTAACGAAAACTATGACCATGACCGTAACCAACCCATTCTTTGGAATCCTTAAACATGTTAAACGATTTGTTTCCACACCCTTTGATAGCTAGAACTGGTAGGATAGACAGCTGGATAAAGAATCCAGATGGACGCTTACCTGTCAGCTGTACAGTATTTGTAGTCGATGATAGCATCGAGGGTGATAATGGAATAGAAGCCAGCTGGCGTTTTGTCAGCCACGCATTAAGATTTGGAGCAGGTGTCGCAGTACACCTCTCTAAGATTAGACCTAACGGTCACACTAATGAAAAGGGACTAGTCGCTAGTGGCCCTGTATCATTTGGTAAAGTATACTCTGCACTCAACGAGACTATTCGTAGAGGTGGAGTCTATAAAAATGGAGCTTGTGTTCTTCATCTTGACTTAGATCATGATGATGTACTAGAGTTCATTACTACACCAAGACATGAACTACCTTGGGTAAAAAGGTGTGTAGATCTTACCCCAGAAATGTGGAAGAATACACCTTATAAAAAAGAGTTGCTAGAAGGAATTAAATCTGGTGACATATGGTTAAACAAAATTAAGTATCAACATGGAGAACGAATCTACTCAAACGTCTGTCTTGAAGTTTACTTGCCCTCACGAGGCACGTGCTTGTTACAGCATGTCAGTCTCGGTGCCTGTACTCTCGGAAACATGCAAGAGGGTTTCGTTGAAGCTATGTCCGAATTGTGTGATCTCCATGCACGGACAGGTGTTGGAGAATCTGGAGAATACCTTGCCCCATCACTTGACAGACAAGTGGGGCTTGGGATGCTCGGTCTTGCCAACCTCCTCAGAAGATATGAAGTAACCTACAAAGAGTTTGGTGAAGCATTAGAAAGAGTTAATAATGGTTTAACACCACGAGAGGGAACTGCAGCTAAACTAGCATTTGCTTTAAAACGAAGTATCATAGCAGCAGCAGATGTAGCACGTGCACACGGTATGGATAGAGCTTTTGCTATAGCCCCTACTGCATCATGTAGTTACAACACCAAAGATCTTGATGGGTTTACATCCTGTCCTGAGATTGCACCACCGATAGCTCGAAGCGTTGACCGTGATAGCGGTACGTTTGGAGTTACATCATATGATTATGGCGATGTGGAGATCGCCTCAGAAGTTGGATGGGATGCGTACAAGCGTGTCGCAGATGGCATCATGACATTACTCCACAAGACGGGACTTCTTCACGGATACTCATTTAACTCTTGGAGTGATGTAGTAACCTACGACAATGCGTTCGTTGAAGAGTGGCTGGACAGCCCCCAAACATCTTTATATTATTCCCTCCAAGTTATGGGTGATACACAAGATAAGTCCAGTGCGTACGCTGCATTAGATGAAGGTGATGTAGACGATTACTTGAGTGGGATACTTAAACCCGAAATCAAGTGCATAGGTTGTGAAGAATGAACCCTTATGAAAAATTATTTCAACGGAAGCGAAAGTGGACTCCCGTTAAACCTACCAAAGGTAAACTCCTTGACGGTAGTGAAGAAGCCATCTACCGTGCTCTTGCAATACGGCATATGGAGCTACCTGTTGGTACCTTTATTACGGAAACCCTTAGTAAAGAGGTTCCCGATATTGCTAGACTACTTCTCGAAGATAATGTAAAAGATGAGGAGCGACATGATGTTGCCCTCAACTACATTGCTGATGTTCACGGACTAGATGAGAAGGCAGAAAAAGAAGCAAAACTTTTACGTGATGCTTGGATAGCACACCCAGACCATACTATATTAAAAGCATTGGTAGCAGAACGTGCAATATTCTTTGTTATTTTACCTTTCAATCGCTTTTGTGGCGATGCTGCTCTTAGGACAGTATCGGCTGACATTTCCAGAGATGAACAAATCCACGTTGCTTGTAATAGTCTTGTATGTGCTGACATGGGCTTACGCCCTAGTGCTTCTTTGGACAAACTTAGGAAAGCTACAATTAATTGGATTTTTGAGCCCTTAAAAACAAAAGCAACAAACAAACATTTAAACAGAAAATTTTGGACAGATTGTAGTGATCGTCTAATGTATGAGGGTAAAGCCCCAGAACTTTCTGACACTAAACGAGCACGTATGCCCGCATTTTTTGAACATGCAAACACCAACTTACCACAGTACTCTTGACTGGGGACGAATCGAAAAGATCGTTGATGAACTCGACCAGCAGTTTCCAGACAAGTTTCCAGACCACAACCTATCAGAAAAAGCAATATCTTATAGGGCTGGTCAACTATCAATTATTAGAATATTAAAAAATAAACTCAAAGGAGAATAATTATGTGCCTTCCAGGTCTATTTGGTGGTCGAAATTCCACTCCACCGCCTCCACCTGTACCAGCCCCACCATCCACTCCACCGCCCCCACAGCCTGTACAAACAGCTCCTACACCTGTGCCAGAGGCTCCCACACCTACTCCTACTTCAGAGGATGAGACAAAGAGAAAGGCAAAGGTAACAGCCAAGAAGGTTGCTAAGAAAGCAGCTAGACGAGGCACTACCCAGTTACAAACTAAGAAACCTAAATCAGGTGGTCTTAGAGGTATCTCTACTGGAAGTGGTACTAATACTGCATCTGGTGGCAGTGGAACTGGAGGATCTTACAGCTAATGAAAAACGCACGGCAGCGATACCAAGAGTTATCGAGTCACCGTGAACAGTTTTTAGACGTTGCTTATGAGTGTGCGGAACTAACACTTCCCACACTCCTAATGCGTAATGAAGGTGATGCTTTGTATCAAAGTTTTACCACGCCTTGGCAATCAGTCGGAGCCAAAGGAGTAACCACACTTAGTTCTAAACTAATGCTTGGACTCTTACCTCCTAGCACGTCATTTTTTAAACTGCAAGTAGACGATTCTAAACTAGGTGAAGAAGTACCTGCCGAAGCAAAGAGCGAGTTAGATCTCAGCTTTGCAAAAGTAGAACGTATGATTATGGATAGCATAGCAGGTTCTACCGACAGAGTTCAAATCTTTGCAGCCTTAAAACACCTTGTTGTTACTGGTAATGCTCTGATATATATGAGTAAGCAAGGTATGAAAGTCTACCCTCTCAATCGCTATGTAGTAGAAAGAGATGGTAACGGTGAAGTAATTGAAATAGTCACGAAAGAAAGAGTCAGTAAAAAATTATTAGGTATCCCAGAACTGGATGATAATGTTAATGATGATTCAAAGGGTGATTACAAAGGAAGTAAAGATGTAGATGTATATACATGTGTAAAGATGACAGACAACGGATGGCGTTGGCATCAAGAAGCTAACGACACAATCCTACCAGACAGCGTAGGTAAGGCTCCCAAGGACAAAACTCCTTGGCTACCATTACGTTTTGTCACCGTTGATGGAGAAGATTACGGACGTTCTAGGGTCGAGGAGTTCCTTGGCGACTTAAAATCTTTAGAGGCATTGATGCAAGCTATAGTAGAAGGTAGTGCAGCAGCAGCAAAAGTTGTGTTTACTGTATCACCCTCAAGTACAACAAAGCCAGCATCATTAGCTAACGCAGGTAATGGAGCTATCATACAAGGTAGACCAGATGATATAGGTGTAGTACAGGTCGGTAAAACTGCAGACTTTCAAACAGCATATCAGATGATAAACATGCTGGAGAAAAGATTGTCAGAAGCATTCTTAATTTTGACTCCAAGACAGTCTGAACGTACTACAGCAGAAGAGGTTAGGATGACACAGATGGAGCTAGAGAGACAGCTGGGTGGACTGTTCAGCTTGTTAACTACTGAGTTCCTAATACCCTACCTCAAAAGAAAGATGCACACCCTTACACAGTCTAAAGAAATACCAGAACTACCTAAGTCTTTGGTAAGACCTACTATTGTTGCAGGTATAAATGCACTTGGTAGAGGTCAAGACAGAGAGGCTCTGATGCAATTCATAACAACCATAGCACAGACTATGGGGCCAGAGGCTTTAGCTCAGTTCTTGAAACCTGATGAAGCCATCAAACGTCTTGCTGCAGCTCAAGGTATTGACATGCTTAACTTAGTTAAAACTAATGAGGAGCGTCAAGCTGAACAAGAGCAAGCAATGCAAGCACAACAAATGCAGTCACTAACAGATCAAGCTGGTAAGCTGGCTAACGCTCCAATGTTAGATCCATCTAAGAATCCAGAGGCACTTGAAGCTGTTAATGCTATCGCTACACAACAACAACCACAAGAATAATGGCAGAAACAATCCGCTACGATACCTCAGATGACCCTGTAGTAGCACAATCTATTGCAGAAAAAGAAGCTGAGTCTTTAAAGATCGGTGAAGAACTTATGTCTAAGCAAGATAAAATGCTTGCTGGTAAGTATAAGAGTGCCGAAGATTTAGAAGCAGCATATCTTGAACTACAGAAAAAATTAGGTGATGCACCTGTAACAGAAAATATAGAGCCAACAACAGAAACAGAATATCAACTTTATACTGATGATGGTAATGTTAACTATGATACAGCTAACGAACTATATGGTGAACAGTTAGGTAATTTATTTAAGTCAAATGAAATAGATCCATTCGAGATGTCTAAACATTTTGAAGAAAACAATGGCACATTATCAGATGACATGTATGATAAGTTAGCTACTGCTGGCTTGAATAAAGAAATAGTTGATAATTATTTAGCAGGGGTAAAGGGTCAGTTGGGTACAGAGCCACAACAACCTGTGTTATCTGATGCAGAAGTAAAAGATTTGAAAAACATAGCTGGTGGTGAACAAGAATATGAACAGCTCATGAATTGGGCGGGTAATAATCTTACAGAACAAGATGCCAAAAGCTATGATGAAGTCCTAGCTACTGGTAATAAAGCAGCTATATCATTTGCAGTTAAAGCACTTATGGGACAATACGAGGACGCTAATGGGCGTGATTCAAATATAGTTACTGGCAAGGAGTCATCTACTGAAAATTACAGAAGTATGGCAGAAGTTGTCAGAGACATGAATAAACCAGAATATCAAACTGATGAAGCGTTCAGAGATGACGTTATCAGAAAACTTGCACAATCAAATTTAAAAGTATAGGAGATTAATTATGCCAATGGGTAAGGGTACTTACGGAGGTAAGAAAGGCAGACCACCTGCAAAAGGTAAAAAAGGTATGAGCAAAGGTATGTCAAAACTACCTGCGGCTGTACGTAAAAAAATCTTGAAGAAAAAATAATGGCAAAAAAATGCCCTTGTAATCATGGCAAGAAAAAGAAGCGTAAGCCTAAGTATAGGTAGAGGCGAGAAGTCCCGTAAGGGTGGTCTCACTGCTAAGGGTAGAGCGAAATATAATCGTGCAACTGGCTCCAACCTCAAGGCTCCACAGCCTGGGGGTGGTGCACGTAAGCGTTCCTTTTGTGCTCGCATGAAAGGTAACAAAGGGCCAATGAGAAAAAACGGAAAGCCAACCCGTAAAGCGTTGGCACTACGCAGATGGAAATGTTAAATGGCTAAACTATGTGCCCGTGGAAAAGCAGCTGCAAAAAGAAAGTTTAAGGTATACCCCTCAGCATATGCAAATGCGTATGGTGTGAAGGTATGTAAAGGACAAGTAAAATCGGGCGGTAAAAGAAAAACTGCTAAAGGATACACTAGAGGTAAACGGAAGTAATGGCAACATTAACTAAACGCCAACAAGATACTCTTAAGAAACACTCTAAACACCACTCTTCTAAACATATGGCTATGATGCGTAAAGAGATGAGAGCTGGTAAAAGTTTTACAGCAGCACACAAAAAAGCACAGAAGGCAGTAGGTAAATGAGTTTAAAAAGATGGTTTAAAGAGAAGTGGGTGGACGTAAAAACTGGTAAGCCATGTGGCAGACAGAAAGGCGAAAAGCGTAAAAGCTACCCCGCTTGTCGTCCATCTCGAAGAGTATCCTCTAAGACACCAAAGACTACCAAAGAAATGTCTAAGGGTGAAAAATCAAAGTTTAGAAAAACTAAAACAAGTTCACGTAGAATTAACTACAACCATAAACGAAGAAAACGATAACTAAACGTGGGTTCTAAGGGCGATCCCACAACAACAAAACCTTACAAAAAAAATGAACAACATTTTCCCAAACGAAACACAACCAATTATCATGAATCATAATCATTCACACGATCAATGGCATGTTGCAGAAGAGACTAACGGTAGATTAGCTATGATAGGCTTCGCTGCTGCTCTTGGCTCTTACATATTTACTGGTCAAATTATACCTGGAATTTTTTAAATGGCTGCAATTACATTATCAAAACCAAATACTAATTGGCAGGAATTTTGTAAGTGGGTAACAAACACAAATAACCGCCTCTACGTGGGGTGGTTTGGTGTATTAATGATACCTTGCTTATTAACTGCTACAACATGTTTTATACTCGCCTTTATTGCTGCACCTCCTGTTGACATAGACGGAATACGTGAACCAGTAGCTGGCTCTTTACTCTATGGAAACAACATCATATCTGGAGCGGTCGTACCCTCCTCAAACGCAATCGGACTACATTTCTATCCCATCTGGGAAGCAGCAACACTTGACGAATGGCTCTATAACGGAGGGCCATACCAGCTCATTATCTTCCACTTCCTTATCGGTGCATTGTCTTACATGGGACGACAATGGGAACTTAGTTATAGATTAGGAATGAGACCTTGGATATTTGTTGCTTACTCAGCTCCAGTATCAGCTGCACTAGCAGTGTTTCTCGTCTACCCTTTTGGGCAGGGGAGTTTCAGTGATGGTATGCCTCTTGGTATTTCTGGTACTTTTAACTTCATGTTTGTATTCCAAGCAGAACACAATATCCTTATGCACCCGTTCCATATGCTCGGTGTTGCTGGGGTATTCGGTGGATCTCTTTTCGCTGCTATGCACGGAAGTCTCGTTACTTCCTCGCTTATTGCAGAGACAACAGAAGAGGTATCACAGAACTATGGCTATAAGTTTGGTCAAGAAGATGAGACTTATAACATCGTAGCTGCACATGGTTACTTTGGTAGACTTATATTTCAATATGCAAGTTTTAACAACAGTCGTGCTTTACATTTCTTTCTTGGTGCTTGGCCTGTTGTTGGCATATGGCTTACCTCAATGGGCATATGCACAATGGCATTCAACCTTAATGGATTTAACTTTAACCAGTCAATAGTTGACAGCAATGGTAAGGTTATTCCTACATGGGCTGACATTGTTAACAGACAAAACCTAGGTATGGAAGTAATGCACGAGCGTAACGCTCACAACTTCCCACTAGACTTGGCTTCAACTGAGTCAACAGAAGTTGCATTAACAGCACCTACACTAGCCTAATCGCCACGTCCGTTCATCCTTCGGGACGCATGACACCAAAGCATGGAACGGGGCTTTGGTACTGAGGTAAAATTATGACTCAAGTAGAACTTCAAGCTCGTGTTAAAGAGCAAAAAGATTATACTAGAGCTATGAAACTTAGGTATCGTGGCATCGCTTACACACCAAAATATGAAAAGTAAGTTTATAGGGTTGGCATTACTTGCCACCCTTTTCTTATATTTAGAGTGGAAACCCATTCTAAATTACACAGGAGAAGAGACACCTCAGAGTCGGATCTCTTCTTAATTGGCAACGAGCCTCTACGGAGATACCTCTTGCCGTCATGACGGTGGGATAGACCACAACAATCAGTTTGAGTCTTAACTGAAACAATTAAGATTCCTATAATTCTAGATCTAGAGACGATACATATAACCTAACAATATAATGGCACAACAGTCAACAAATAACCCAGCGTCACAAACCTTTCTGGGTAGAATAAATACAGCGACAAACGCTACAAACAACAGAGACCTTTATTTAAAGTTGTTCTCAGGTGAGATGTTTACTGGATTCCAGAGGGAGACAATCGCACGTGACCTAGTCATGAAGCGTACGTTAACCAACGGTAAGAGTTTACAGTTCATCTACACTGGACGCACCAGTGCGGAGTACCACACACCTGGAAATAGCATATTAGGAAACTCTGACAAAACTCCTCCAGTAGCAGAGAAGACAATCACAGTAGATGACCTACTCATCTCTAGTGCATTTGTCTACGAGCTAGATGAGACACTTGCTCACTATGAGCTAAGAGGAGAGATCTCTAAGAAGATCGGCTATGCACTTGCACAAAAGTATGATAGACTAATCTTCAGAGCGATTGCTAAAGGTGCTAGACAGGCATCTCCAGTATCCTTAACTGGATTCGTAGAGCCTGGTGGTACACAAATTCAAGTTGGTGCTGGCTCAGACGCTGACGATGCTCTTGATGATGATAAGTTAGTAACAGCATTTTATGATGCTGCAGCAGCTTTAGATGAAAAAGGAGTTTCTGATGATGGTCGGGTTGCCGTACTAAACCCACGTCAGTACTATGCACTTATAAAAGGTGCTGGTTCTAACGGACTAATTAACAGAGACGTACAAGGTACATCTTTACAAAGCGGAAATGGTGTAATTGAAATTGCAGGTATTCAAATCTACAAGTCAATGAACGCTCCATTCTTCTCTAAGTATGGTACTAAGTATGCACCTGCATCTAGCCCAACAGCTGGAACTGACCCTGCTACAGTAGATCCTGGAAATACAGGTTCATTTGTATCTGAGGGTATCGAAACAGCTACAACAGTTACAGGTAACAACTACGGAGCTCGTCAGAACTACGGTGCTGCCTCTAACTTTGCAAACACATGCGGATTAATCTTCCAAAGAGAAGCTGCAGGTGTAGTGGAAACAATCGGCCCACAAGTTCAAGTAACTTCTGGTGATGTTTCTGTTGTTTACCAAGGCGATGTCATCCTAGGAAGACTAGCTATGGGAGCAGATTATGTGAACCCAGCAGCTTGTGTAGAATTGTTCGCAGGAACAACTACAAAGCCAGCCGCTTTCTCATAAGTTTAACTTTTATACGGGGGCACTCGCCCCCTTTTTTTATATGGCACAAATATCTTACGGAGTGTCTACCGAACTAGATGCTGTCAACTCAATCCTGATGAGCGTTGGAGAAACCCCAGTTAATACATTAACAGTGCAGAGCCCCGAAGTGGCTATAGCACAAAAGACTCTAAGGCAAGTCTGCCGTGAGATACAAGCTGAAGGGTGGTCATACAACACAGAGAATGAGTACCCTATAGAGCTCGATACAAACAACCAGTGTATCGTTCCTAATAATGTTTTACAAATGGATCTGAATATCTTTCAACATGGAAAAGATTATGACGTTGTAAGACGTAGTGATAATGGAATATCCAAAGTGTATGATAGAAAAGGTCATACATTTACTTTTGAAAATTGTAGTAAATTATTCTTTGATATGATATGGATGATAGATTTTGAAGATCTACCACAACCATTCAAGGATTACATAACTGCTAGGGCTGCTAGGATCGCCTCTAACCGTATGGTAAACAATCCACAGTCAGCTAAGTTACTTGAAGCTGATGAAGCCTTTGCAAGGGCTATAGCGTTGGAGTATGATGCCAAGCAAGCCGATCATAATATCTTTAGTGATTTCAATTATCACCAAGATGCAAACACCACATACAGACCATTTAAAGTATTAAGAAGAATGTAATGGCAACAGTAAATCAACGTATCCCAAACTTTCTAGGGGGTGTATCTCAACAGCCAGATAAAATAAAATTTCCAGGACAGTTAAGGGTATGTGATAATGCCGTCCCAGACATAACATTTGGTCTTAAGAAACGTCCTCCTGCAGAGTTTGTAGGAACTTTATCTAATGCTAATACCTCTGGTCATTGGTATGAGATACTAAGAGATGGAGATGAAAAATATATTGTACAAATAACTCCTAGTCTTACAGGTAGTATGCCTATAAGAGTATGGGATCTAGCAGATGGCACTGAAAAATCTCTGACAAATTCAAGCGGGGATTCTTTATTTACTTATTTAGCAGGAGCTACAGCCCCATACTCTGTAACTACAATTCAAGACTATACACTTATAGCTAACCCAAATAAAACTGTAGCTGAGTCTAGTACTACTACAGCTGCACCTATTCTAAATGGGGATTATTCATATGCAAGGCTTGATACAGTTGCTTATAATACTGAATACATTTTATATAGCGGTACTGCACCCACCCCTCAGACTTTTTATAGAGTCACTTCTGTTAAAGTAGACAGACTTGATGGTAGTACTGAGGTTGGCCCCACATGGGATTCAACTGACACAGATCAATCTAAGTCTGGTACATTAACTTGGTCATTTAGTGGTGGTGCTAATGTAAGTGGTGCTCAATCTGATACTGAAAATATTGAAGGTAGTTTATCAGTAAATGGTACAAGTTATATTGATTCAAATACAGCAAACTATCAGGGTAATAATAGTACTGATAGAGACGATTTTTTAGGATATACACAAAACTACAAGACAAGATATACTGCAACTGTAACATTAAGAGACGGTGGTTTAATTAAAAATACATCTAAGAGTAATGCGGAAGGTAGATCTATTACAGTTAGTATTGAGGGTATAAACTATCGTATTTCAGTTGAAGCTGTAGAACCTGTCACCACATATGAAGGCGTGTCAAATATAGCTTTTTTCAAAAGTCCAAGGAATCCAGATAATGGTACTTTATCCATGCTATCTATTCTTAATGGTATAAAAACTGCAGTTAACAGTAGTTTGGCTAACGTAACAGCTGAAGTTATAGGTAGTGGTTTGTTTTTAAATGGCACAGCTGCGGATAGTGTAAACTTTCTTGGTGGTGCTGTAAACGAAAACATGAGTGTAATAGGTCAAAAAGCACAAGATATTAGTAGATTACCAGCTATGAATAAACATGGTTACGTAGTTCAAATATCAAATACGGCTGACTTAGATACCGATGATTACTATGTTAAATTTGTAGCTGATAATGGCACTTCTGGAGCTGGTAGTTACGAAGAAACTGTACGTCCTCATAATTTTGCTGGTACGTCTGCATCTGATGCAATGAAAGCTGGATTTGATCCTGCTACAATGCCACACGCATTAATAAATAATCGTAATGGTACATTTACTTTTGCTAAATTAGATTTATCTTTTGGTAATGCACAAGGTAATCAAAACTATTGGAAAGATAGAACAGTTGGTGATAATGAATCTAATCCATTTCCAACAATACTTGGTAAAGAAATAACTGAAATGTTTTTTCACAGAAACAGATTAGGTTTGATTGCTAATGAACAAGTTATAATGAGTCAGCCTGGGCAATATTTTAATTTATTTATTGTCTCAGCTATAGCAGCGAGTGACGATAACCCAATAGATATAACTGTATCAGATATAAAACCTGCATTTATTAATCATACATTACCTATAAATAAAGGTGTAATGATGTTTAGTGATAATGGTCAATTTTTACTTTTTACTGAGTCAGATATATTTAGTCCTAAAACTGTTAGATTAAAAAAGATAGCTAGTTATGAATGTGATGCTAGTATACAACCTGTAGATTTAGGTACTTCTGTTTTATTTACATCTAATGTATCTGCATATGCTAGAGCATTTGAAGCTACAGTTGTAGATGATGATACACCTCCTAAAATTGTAGAACAAACTAGAGTTGTACCAGAGTTTTTACCTAAAGATATTACAAAATCTACTAACTCTGCATCTATTGGTATAACAACCTATGGTAAAAAAGGTGATAGTACAGTATATCACTACAAATACTATGATGCTGGTAATACTAGAGAACAATCTGCATGGTATAGCTGGACACTTACAGGAACTATGCAACACATGTTATATACAGGTGGTAGTTTCTTTACTGTAACCTTACATGATGGTAGCTATAAACTTTGTAGACACGAATATGTTGCAGATGCTGATGCTACTAGAGCCTATGTATTAGGTGGTACATCATCTGATGTTGGTTCAGCACTTAAAACTGCAAGACAGTTTGAGGCACATTTAGATAATATGACTATAGCTACAAACGTAGCTGGGTCAGCTCAAACAACTACAGCTCCAGAAAAAACTGTACTTACAATACCATATACACCCGCAAACACTACAAATTTATTTATGGTAGGTTTGTCTGGTAATGACAGTGATGGTAATTCTATTGCTGGCACTGTAAGGGCAGCTGATGCTGTAGGGACTAATAGTGTTACGTTTAACAATATAAACTTGCATAGTGCAGCTAAAGTAGCTGTAGGTTACAGATACACAAGCACTATTGAACTACCAACATACTACATCAATCTAGGTAATAATGCGTATGATACAGATGGTGACTTACGTATATCAGGTATAAACTTTGAAATGGGTGTAGGTGGCCCTATGGAGTTTCATCTAACATCACCATTTACTTACATAGATTCTAGTGGTAATACTACAAAGGACATTGACGATTATGTACAATTTGAGTCTGGTATACTATCTAATTCTAGTGTATTTGATAAGCCTCCTGCAGACTTAGCTAAAAGTGTTAGAGTACCAGTGCAAAGAAAGAATGAGAAATATACATTACAAATAAAAATACCAGACCCTTTTTCTACTGCCTTAATCTCAGCAAGCTGGGACGGCATTTACAACCCAAGACGACATGTACGTAGGTAAGTATATTCAGCCTTGCACTCCAGAGTTAGCTTTGGAGGTAGGGCTGAACTTACGTTTTGAAGATAAACGTGAGGCAGAACAAACAACAGGATTGCATGCACCCGCAGCGGTAGTGCAAGCACATCTCAATTCTACATATTCTGTGTTTTTCAAGGTTCCCAACGGCAAGACTGCTGGAGTGGCGGGAGTAACCTCTTCACATGCAATATGGATGTTATGTACTGATGCTAGTACAGAGTATCCACATACATTTGTAAAAGAGGCGAGACGCTGGATAGCCAGCCTATCTAATCCTTATTTACACAATTATGCAGATATGCGTAATGAGCAACACATCAAATTGCTCAAACTGCTAAAGTTTAACTTTCTAAATTACACAGTTTACAATGGTGTACCCCTTATTGAATTTTACAAACTATGTGTACAGTAACACTCGCTTTAGCTGGTATATCAGGTGTTGGCTCTGCAATAGCAGATCGCCAAGCAAAGATGGCACAGTACCGAGCACAAAAAGCAGCGGTAGATAGGTCAAACTATCAAGCAAAGCAGGACTATCTTAACAAGATACAAATTTCTGCTTTTAAAGATCAACAAAAACAAGATTTATTTAAAGCACAACTAGATGCTCAATCTGCGTCCGTCACAGCGATGGAACGTCAGAAGGACATCAACCAATTAGAACAATCAAGAGCTTCAACAGCTAATCAACTAAAATTACAAGAAAAAGTTGCAGAGGCTGCGTTTGAAGGACAACAAAAATTAGCAGAATCTATACGAGCACAAGGTACAATACTAGCTAGTGGTATGTCAGCTGGACAGTCTACTATGCTAACCTTAACTGACCAAGAACGTCAATTAGGTCAAGAACAGGCTGCAGTAAATGCAAGTTTATTTAATGCAAGGCAGTCGTTTGGCTTACAAGAATACAATACACTTCTTAGTCAGTACGCTGCAGATTCTCAAGCATATAACAGTGTCGTAGCTGCACCT
>Ga0098037_1000694_pt1 | contig 16454 bp, 19 predicted proteins | sample 5_EtaG_FD_75050 | JGI IMG/M metagenome (GOLD analysis project Ga0098037, IMG submission 75050) | Marine viral communities from the Subarctic Pacific Ocean - 5_ETSP_OMZ_AT15132 metaG | ecosystem: Environmental > Aquatic > Marine > Oceanic | place: Pacific Ocean | collected 2015-01-08 | reverse complement strand
TTGCTATTAAAAATTCGATCATCGTTACCTCGTTGCTATGATTTATATTAGTGCATTAATGCAGTAACTACAATGTTAATTGTGTGAATTATGTGAATTAATGCAGAAAGTTTTGACTAATTTTCACCCTGATTGCGGGTGCTGCGTGGCGGTTCACATTGGGGGGTGGGATTGCTCTGGCAGGAAAGCCGAGACTGTGAGGTAGGTTGTCAGCCGCACCTATCGAAGGCGCGGCTGTGCAAGGCGTGATATCTCCACGCGGAAAAAAAGGGAAGGGCTTTCGCCCTTCCCTTCCGCGCTCTCGTTATCTACGCTGCTCTGCGTGCTGCCAGTGCAGCTTTCGCTGCCGCTTTAAGCTGCACCTTTGTTGGCTTGGTGCTGTTCTTTGTGCTAGTAGCAGTGTTATCGAACAGTTGATCTAGATTTTGGTAGAAGTCATCGCGTCCTGTCCACACTCTGTTGACCATCATTTCAAACGCTTCCACCAGACCGTGAAACCATACTGCGTATGTCTCACGCTCTGCTGTTGCTTTGTCTAGACGAGTATCTAGACCGACAGTGTTAGCTTGCTTACCGTTCCGTTGGTTCTCGTCCGCTATCGCGTCCTGCAACTTGTTGATGTAAGTTGTAGTGCCATCAAGTGCTTTCTCCATTGCAGCTACCAGCTTACCCATGTTGATGTAAGCGTTCCTATTGTAGTTAGGATTATCTGCAAACGACACCGGATTTACGTCACCGTCGATTATCTCTCCGGTGAACGCATCCGTTGTGTATTTAGGATCAAGCATCGCATGGTTAGCTGATAACACTAACGCATCTGTGATTGCATTTGCCTCTTTGATTTCGATTGCTGTTCCACGTACTGATGTTACTTTCTTTGTCATGTCTAACTCCTGTTTCATACTATGACTAATGTTGAGCCTTGCTTGGCTCGATGCCTCTTGCTCACACCAAGTCAAGAGGTAGCTTGCTAATAAATGCATTAGGAATGCTTAGTTTTGCGCTTGCTTCGCGCAAAAGTTGTCAAGCATTCCAATGCAGAATGAGTGCGCACCACCAATCTCGTAGACGAACTCGTTAGGTGCGCACGAACCTCTTGGCAGGTGTGATACAAGTTCTGATGCCAAGTAAGGCCAAACCGAGAGACTTACGACCGTATTGCTCAACTCCACTCAGCCCTGCTGGGCAAGTGGATTTGATAAAGCGCAATACGGCCTAATCGTCTCTCGGTCAGACGTGTCCACAGCGGATGCCCGCGCACGTTGCGCGACGCATCTTAGGCCGTGACCACGGCTTACAGATCCGCAACGAGCCAAAGCGAGGCCGGTCTTGATCTGTAATTCTAACAGGTAAGGTAGAACCCTAGGCTAAGCGTTGTACCCGATCTGCTTATAGTGTCAGGCTTAACCACGCAGGTTCCATTGCATAGCGGGCAGGACGCTCGGCTGGGAATCAGATGCATCAGCCCCAGGCTTCGCTTGGGTGCTGATCACTGATTGGCAACCGCTATGCAATGTGGTTCTGCTTGGTTTAGCCAAGTGCGTATATTGTGCGTTGACGCAACTGTGCGAACCCGCAAAGAATGGGGGGGATACAAGGGGGGGTTCTTGATGGGAGTAACAAATGAGTGAACTGGTTAAGAGTGGCTTGACTGCCAAGCAGACGGCCTTGGTGGATACGCTTGTAGCAACTGGGTGTAGCATCACACAGGCCGCTGCTCAGGCAGGCTACGCTTCCGGCGATAGCGGGAGAGTGACAGCCAGCAAGGCTTTGCGACTACCGCATGTGCAGGAGTACATGATGAGGAGCGTGAGTGAAGCATTGGGTCTGAACGCTACGACAGCGGCCGCTAAGTTGGTGGCGCTTGCCAGAGGAGCCAAGAGTGAGTACGTGCAGCTAGAGGCGAGCCGAGATATCCTAGACCGGTCTGGCTTCAAGGCTCCTGACAAGCACATGCACCTGCACGCCGGTGAGATCTCTGTGTCCATCGATCTGTCCTAGCGGACATTGTGCGCGACGTTGCCGCGCGGTTACCTAGTGGTCGAAGCCCCGATCCTAGATCGCATGGCTTCTCCGCAGATCGAACAGCGGTATTAATCAACGAGGGGTGGGGGGGGTTAAAAACCGATGCCTACCCCCCTCGAACCCGCCCCATTCTCACATTATTGCCACAAAGGTTCGTTACAACTAGCGCATGGTTAATTGGTTATTCTTATTGTGCTGTGATGCAATCTACTGGCTAGAAGCGGTAAGTGGCATTTCGTATGAAGCGTGGAACTTAATCCTGTTTGTGTTTCTGCAACCAGCACTAATCATTTTATTTTTTGTTCTGTGGGTGCGCGGCCTGATTGTGCGTTGAGGTTTTAGATACTGCACTGCCATATTGCAGTCATGTCTAGTGTCATACCCAACGCTGTGAACTTCGATGCATTGCTGACCTCCCTCCCTCAGCACATGAACTTCTATCTTCGCGGCATCCTTAACTCCGCTAATATGGCTTTATTCCCTGATGCTGAAGCCAGCACCATGACAGAGGATCATGTTAGCGGAGAATTTTTAGAAGCGTTAAAGCTTGCAGTAGACACAGCCCATCCCGATTTGAAGGAGGGCGATATTGTAGGCTTTGGGTATAAAGACATCCGAAAAATTCTTGGTGGTGAAAGTATTTTTGCCAAAGAAGATAAGTATGCAATCGAAACGATTGGTGAGCAGATACGCACATCACTTGGTAGCTTTGGCGTTACCATGAAGGATGGGCAGGTACAGATCTTTGATACTTATGATTTCCTTCCTCAAGGCGGCTTTGATAGATTTTTAGAAGACATAGGCACTGGAATGTATCCGGCTGCTAGAACTCTTGGCGGCATTCTCATGCCGGAGAACCCTGACGGTTCTTCCAAAGAAGATGCTATGCGTGTTCGCATTACGCTTCCTCAAGAGCCGAATGTTATCGATGTAGACTTTGATGATGAGCCTGACGAGGGCGCAGGGGATTTTGTATTCCGCGGCCCGATGACTAACAGGCGTAAGAAGATATGGGATAACTTCACTGGTATGCTGAGAGATGCAGCCGAGCAGTTGAATCCTATTTCAAGTGCTAACGCAATGTTGCTTGAAACTAACACTTCTGAAGAAGCTATACAGTCTATAGCCATAGGTTTGTTACAAGAGCCAAGTGAAGATGGTGATAGCTTCAATAGAGGCATCACTGATGCAGGCATTGCGAAAGAGCGTTCTATGAGAGAAACGCGAGTTTTACCAAGATAGGAGTATATTAATGTTTGGTTTGTTTAGTAAGAAAGATCCTAATCGGGATGCCAATAACAAAAAGAACTTAAAAGCTTTACGGCGCAAAGTAGCTAAGGACAATGCTGCTAAAACTGAACCAAAGAAAGCTGCGCCTAAAAAGGCTGCTCCCAAGCAAGCGGCTGGTGGAAGCTATAAGATTAAAAGCGGCGATACACTTTCGCAGATTGCTAAAAGCAAAGGCATTACATTGAAGTCGTTAATGGCAGCAAACCCTAGCATTAAAAATGCAAACCGCATTCGTGTTGGGCAAAGCATTAAGATACCTTCCGGCGATAAATCATCAAATCCTTATAAGGGCATGACCCGCAGCGAAATGAAGGGATTGGATTCTCAGAAGCAGCAAACAAAAACTGGAACCAAAAGCCCTTCAATAGACAGCAAAGAAAATACCGACAAGCGTGCCAGGTCTGCGACAAGGAATGCAAACATGAGATCGGCAACTGAAAAGAACCGGAAACTTGTTCGTAAGACTGTTACTAAGAAGAAGGCTAAGTAATGAAATATAAACTCCATGATGGTTCGATCTATGAAGGCGCAGTCATTACTATGCCTGATGGTAGGATCAAGACAGGTGAGACATTAACTGCCGATAGCCAGAGATGTTTTCCCCTTGAGGCTGGTGACGAGATTGTTCGCGCTCGCAAGTCTGATGGCACTCTCAAAGCAGATGACAAAGCAACCCCTGACACCAATGAAGCATGGGTTGCCAAGAAGCCTGCAAAGAAGAAAGCTGCTAAGAAGTAATGGCTACTACTCCGGCATGGACACGCAAGGCAGGCAAGAATCCTAGAGGTGGATTAAATGCTGAAGGCCGTAAAGGCACAGGCATGAAAGCACCAGTTAAAGCTGGTGATAATCCTCGCAGGGCAAGCTTCTTACAACGCATGGGCGCAGCTAAAGGGCCGGAGCGTGACGAGAAAGGCAGACCAACGCGGCTGCTTAAATCATTACAAGTATGGGGTGCGTCTTCTAAAGCAGATGCCATTAAGAAGGGCAGAGCAATTAGTGCGCGTAACAAAGCAAAGAAGGGAAGAGCAAATGCCTAAAGGTATCGGAACGTATGGATCTAAAAAAGGCAGACCACCTAAGAAGCCAGTTAAAAAGAAATGAGCAAGTCCAAAGTAAATGAAGCTGGTAACTACACCAAGCCAACTATGCGTAAGTCTTTATTCAATCGCATCAAGGCTGGCAACAAAGGTGGTGGTTCTGGTCAGTGGTCAGCGCGTAAGGCGCAGATGCTTGCCAAAGCTTACAAAGCTAAAGGTGGGGGCTATACCTCTTGAAGGCTCCACAGAAATCTTTGTTCAAGTGGGGCGAACAGAAGTGGCGCACTAAAAGTAGAAAACCATCTACTCAAGGTTCAAAAGCTACTGGCGAAAGGTATCTACCTTCCGCTGCCATCAAAGCGTTATCATCGCAGGAGTACGCTAAAACCACGGCTGCTAAACGAAAAGGACGTGCGTCTGGTAAACAATTCGTTAGCCAGCCTAAAAAAGTACGAGATAAAGTAAGGAAGTATAGAACATGAGTTTTATGCATACGCTTAAAGTTGAAGAGCGTGAGATACTTCGCACTGTTGTGAAGAAGGTACATCTTGTCCATCACCCGAAAGAGTTCTGCACTGACTATGAAGCAGATAAACTTATTGCTTCTATCGGGCCGGAAGTTGTTTCTAAAATGATTAAGTTTGGCAAGGATAAGAAAGTTGACCAACTTTAAGTACAAGCCTGATGGCAACGTACTGAAATCATTTATGAAATCAGACGTATTCTTTCGAGGCTTACGCGGCCCTGTCGGGTCAGGCAAGTCTGTTGGTTGCTGCGTTGAGATATTTCGCAGAGCCTTGCAACAGAAAAAGGCAGAAGATGGTAAGCGTCATTCTCGTTGGGCTGTTATCAGAAACACAAATCCGCAGTTAAAAACCACAACCATTAAGACTTGGCTTGATTGGTTTCCCGAAGAACAGTGGGGTAAATTTACTTGGTCTGTTCCTTTTACGCATCACATCAAAAAGAACGACATAGACCTTGAAGTGATCTTCCTTGCTCTTGATAGGCCAGAAGATGTCAAGAAGCTCCTCTCCCTTGAACTGACTGGCATCTGGGTCAACGAGGCAAGGGAGATACCTAAATCCATCATAGACGCTTGTACGATGCGTGTAGGCCGCTTTCCGTCCATGAAAGATGGCGGGGCTACATGGACAGGCGTTATCTGCGATACCAACGCACCAGAGGAGGATCACTGGTGGCCTATTATGTCAGGCGAGGTTCCTGTTCCAGATCACATAGCAAAAGAAGAAGCCAAGATGCTGATCAAGCCAGACAACTGGCTGTTCTTTACACAACCCGCAGGGATGATAGAACGCAAAACCGAAGACGGAGACATCTCCGAATACGTTCCAAACGACACCGCAGAGAACAAACTAAATATGCGGAAGGATTATTATCCGAACATTGTGCAGGGCAAAACCAAAAGCTGGATCGATGTCTACGTTATGAACCGCCTCGGAAGTATAAAGGATGGTAAGCCTGTCTATCCTATGTTTGCACCTGACATCCATATAGCCAGAGAAGAGATACCAGTAGCTAATGGTGTGCCTGTTTATATCGGAATTGACTTTGGATTAACACCTGCGGCTGTCTTTGGGCAGAAGGTTCGCGGCAGATGGATGCTGTTACAAGAGATTGTGGCTTTCGATATGGGCATTGTCAGGTTTGCTGAAGTGCTGCGGCAAGACATAGCTACAAGGTATGGCGGCTGCGAGATTATTATCTTTGGTGATCCGGCTGGTGATTTCAGAGCGCAAACAGATGAAACAACACCATTCCAGATAATGCGTGGTGCTGGCCTGTCGGCAAGACCTGCGCCATCTAATGATGTGGCATTACGTTTGGAATCTGTGTCTGCGCCTCTAAACAGAATGATCGAAGGACAATCTGGTTTGCTGATCGATCAACGCTGCCGCACTATTATCAAAGGCTTTGAAGGTGGTTATCAATACAAACGGATGCAGGTATCAGGTGAGCGTTACGCTGATAAGCCAGACAAGAACCACTTCTCTCACATCCATGATGCATTGCAGTACCTAATGCTTGGCTCTGGTGAGGGCAGGCAGATACTTCACAACATGAGTAACGCCCCTAGACCATTTCAAGCCAAGCGTGAGTTTGATGTATTTACTCGCAAGCCAAAACAAAGAAGAGAAGGTCTTTGGTCGCGTATGTAAATTATTCCAATATTCGTACCCCTAGGGGTTGGTATAATGGAATATTCATTTTGTGCGTTGCCATGCATTAATGCAGTCAGTTACACAGAGTTTATAGCTATGAGAGGAATTTAATTATGTGTGTAGGCGGTAGCAGTCCATCAAAGCCAGCAGTCGATCCTAATGATAAGATCGAAGCTGACAATCAAGCAGCAGAAGCCCAGCAGAAAAAAGAGGAAGCCAAAGCAAAACGGACTGAAGAGCAGGTTGCTCGTAAGAAAGTTGGCGGTGGTGCAGGTAGGCGTTCTTTGCTTACAAGCAACAAAGCTGCGCTTGGCTATTATGACGAGACTCTTTAATGGATCAAATTGCAGAACGAATGCTGCAAAAGTACGAGCGTGCTAAACAAGCTCGGGTAAATTTTGAGCCTTTGTTTGAGGATTGCTTTGAGTACGCATTGCCTATGCGTCAGAGTTTCTACACGGAAAATCCGGGTCAGAGGCGTGACGATAAGATTTTTGATGAGACTGCGGTTGTTGGTGTGCAAGAGTTTGCATCTAGGTTGCAGGCTGGTCTTGTTCCCAACTTTGCAAGATGGGCAGACTTTGTAGCTGGCTCTGAGATACCGCCAGACAAACAAGACACAGTTAATAACAGCCTTGATGAAGTAACCGATTATGTTTTTGAAGTCATTCAGAACTCTAATTTTGGACAAGAAATACATGAAAGCTTTATGGATCTTGCGGTTGGAACAGGCGTTCTCTTGGTTGAAGAAGGGGATGCAATCAATCCTGTCAGGTTTAATGCGATTCCTTTGCCAACTGTGCATCTCGATACTGGCCCTGATGATAAGATTGACCACGTTTACAGAGAGCGCACTCTTAAAAACTCAGAGATCCCTATTGCATATCCAAAGGGGATTCTAGGAGAAAAAACTACGATGGCTGTAGCTAATCAGCCAGATACTAAAACAAAAATATTAGAAGTTATCTGCCGCAACTATAGCAAACCTAATGAAGACAGGTTTGATTACTATGTTGTAAATGTAGGCGATAAGGAAATCATTCTCCAAGAAAGCTATGAAGGCACAGGCTCAAATCCGTTTGTGTGTTTCCGTTGGTCTAAAGCTAGCGGCGAAGTATATGGGCGCGGCCCTCTAATTAACGCCCTTAGTGCAATCAAAACTACTAACCTTACTATTGAGTTGGTGCTTGAGAATGCACAGATGGCTATCTCTGGTGTGTACCAGATGGATGATGATGGCATCATAAACACTGATACAATCAATCTTGTGCCAGGCACAATCATTCCAAAGGCTATGGGTTCGGCTGGTCTACAGCCAATCAAGAACGCAGGTAACTTTGACGTAGCTAATCTTGTCTTGAATGATATGCGTACAAATATCAAACGTGCGCTTTACAATGATATGTTGGGCGATCCCAACAAAACACCTGCGTCTGCTACAGAGATAGCAGAACGCATGGCTGATCTATCCAGACGTATTGGATCAGCTTTTGGCAGGTTGCAAGCTGAGATGGTTCAGCCAGTATTGCAGCGTGTTGTTTACATTCTGAAGAAGCAAGGCCGTATTGAAGTTCCATCCATTAATGGGCGGGAAGTCAAAGTCAGGTCTGTGTCACCATTGGCGCAAGCACAAGCCAATCAGGACATCAGCGCAGTCTCACGTTATTTGCAAATGGTCGGTAGTACATTCGGGCCAGAGGTTCTTAACGTGCTTATTAACTCTGAGGACGTTGCGCTGTATCTCGCTAAGAAGTTTGGAGTGCCAGACAATCTAGTGAGAGATAAAGTGGAACGGCAACAGTTGTTAGAAGCTGCACAACAATATCAACAGCAACAACAACAGCAGGGCGTAGATGCAACGCAAATCCCTTCACTTGGGGGTGGATAACTTTCCACGCCCCAAAGCAGATGATGACATCATCTCTCGTAATATAAACTCTGTATTCAAAACACCAAACGGCGTAGCCGTTTTAAAGTATTTGCGTTCGATAACCATTGAATCCGTTCAAGGGCCGAATGCAAGTGATGCCGAACTGCGCCATCTTGAGGGGCAGCGGTATCTTGTTGGCCTCATTGAGAGGCGTATTAACCATGGACAAAAGGTAGATCAACAATGAATGAAGCAGATAATGTGGAATTAGCTGACGAAGTTGCAGTTGAAGAAGCACCTGTCTCTGAGCGTCCTGACTGGTTGCCAGAGAAATTCAACACACCAGAAGATATGGCAGCATCTTATTCATCACTGGAATCCAAACTAGGACAAGGCAGAGATGATATAAGGGCTGAACTGGAACAAGAACTTGAGATCGAAGCTCTTGAAGGCAGGCCGGAAACGGCTGGTGATTATGAATTGCCTGACATTATAGATGAAGAGGCGGCAGTCGATAATGAAATGCTTGCATGGTGGGCAAGTCATGCTCACGAAAATGGTTACTCTCAAGAAGAGTTTGCTGATGGCATTGCAAAATATGCAGAGTATATGGAATCTCAAGAACCAGACTTGGAAGCTGAGAGACAAGCATTGGGCGAAAATGCTGATGCTCGCATTGAAGCTGCTCAGTTATGGTCTGAAAATAGCCTGCCAGAAGAGTTTCAAGATCAGGCAGTCTTGCTTGCTGGATCAGCACAAGGTATTAAGTTTATTGAATACTTAATGGCAGATGGAAAACAAGCCACGCCTAATGGAAACTTTACTCCGGCTGCGGCAGTAACATTAGAAGATTTGCAGGCTATGCAAAAAGATCCTCGTTATTATGATCCTGCAAGAAGGGAAATGGCATTTGTTAAGAAGGTCGATGAAGGATTTTCCAAACTCTACAGCTAATGCATTTCATGTAGATGGTGATGTAGAGATCGTAAAAGCGACTTATGAGCATGCAGAATATCTGCAAAATCATTTGCGATCACCTGATGTAAGAGAGTGCATGATACATGGTGCAACGCCTTGGCGGGCGTTGCGCTATCCTATAATGCGAAAGGATGCTGTAACATTCACAGCACTTCACAAAAATACACCTGCTTGTATGTTTGGTGTAGTTCCTATCTATGATGATAGTGAGATAAAGACAGGCTCTATCTGGCTTCTTGGCACTGACGAGATTGATAAGTACCCAAGGAAGTTTCTTCGCGCTTCAAAAAACATGTTGCAATACTTTTGTGAACGCTGGGATGTGGTTGAGAACGTAGTTCCTATTGATCATGTAGCAACCCTGCAATGGCTGAACTGGTTAGGGTTTTTGTTTTGTGACGAACCAACCACTGTAAACGGATTTGAATGCGTCCGTTTTGTGCGTTGCGCTCCTCATATAGAGATGCCATTCCAATAGCATACGGCCTGTTTCAAACTGACAGCCCCATTGGGATAACTGGATGACGCAAGAGACGGACAACCGCGATGTAAATGTAACTTCTTTTAGACGAGGAACTTAACGAATGGCTAATACAATTGACGTAGCTTTCATTAAGCAGTTTGAATCCGAGGTTCACATGGCTTATCAGCGTATGGGGTCTAAACTCCGCAATACAGTACGCACATCTGGTAATGTCCGTGGTAGCGTTGTACGCTTTCAGAAAATCGGAACTGGCTCTGCTTCAACGAAATCTAGAAACGGTTCTGTGACACCGATGGAATTGGTGCATACAACCGTAGAAGCAACAATGGCAGACTTCTATGCTGCCGAGTACATTGACAAGCTGGATGAGTTAAAGACCAACATTGATGAGCGTCAGGCTGTAGCCCAATCTGCTGCTGCTGCTCTTGGTCGTAAGACTGACGAAATCCTTTATGCTGCAATGGACGCTGGTGCTAACTCAACTCAGATCAGTGCTACTGGTGCTGCTCTTACCAAGGCTAACCTTCTCTCATTGTTTGAGACTTTTGGTTCAGCCGATATTCCAGAGGACGGCAACCGCTATCTTGCAATGTCTCCGGCTGGTTATGCTGATCTATTTAACATTACAGAGTTTGCAAGTTCAGACTTTGTAGGTGATCAGAACCTTCCGTTTGCTGGCGGTATGACAATGAAAAGCTTTCTTGGTTTCAAGATCTTTTCAACGTCTGCAATTACTGGCGGCAAGAATATGGCGTACCACACCTCGGCTATCGGCCTTGGCGTAAACGCTGATGTTTCAACCGAACTGAACTATGTGCCTGAGAAAGCCTCACACCTTGCTACATCAATGATGTCAATGGGTGCTGTGGTTATCAACGACAACGGCATATACGAAGTCTTAGACAACAACTAGGAGGGTTAGGAAATGGCTTTTGCTTCAAGTGGACTAACTCGTGTTGGCGGTGATTCAAATGGTAGCTTGTGGATGTACACATCTGCTGATGCCATTGCTACTGTAAATACCTCAGGGTATTTTAATAGTGCAGCAAACATGCTGGATGTTCGTGACTTGATTATCGTGCGCGATACCAATGTACCGACAACAAGCTTTTGCACCGTTTTGTCAAATACTGGTTCAGTAGTCGATGTGTCTGACGGCACAGCGGTAGCTGAAACAGACGGCGATTAAAGGAGTGGGGGGCTAACGCCCCCCTCTTATCTATATGCCATCAAAAGCTAATTCAGATATAGACATTGCGGCTCGCGCTTTAGTTCTTATTGGCGCAGAGCCTATTACGTCTTTTACATCCACATCTACCGAGGCACTTGTTGCCTCAAACATTTATGAGGATGTTGTTCAAACTGCGCTGTGCGCTAGTCGCTGGCGGTTTGCTACTAACCAAGCTGTGCTAAACCTTTTAACTGCCGCACCTACTGGAAGGTTTGCTACAGCACATCAGCTACCTAATGACCTGCTTATGCTGCATGCCATCACAGTTAATAGTGCTAACATTGAATATAATGTGTACGGAGATAAAGTATTCTCTGACATGAGTAGCGGTGATGTAGTTGTGGCTGACTACTCATTCCGCGCTGGCGAACAGGACTTTCCAAGTTATTTTACGCTATCTGTCGAATATGCTTTAGCTGCGGCTTTTGCTCTTGCCATTGCCAGAGATGAGCAGCTTGCAACCATGTTTGAAAAGAAAGCAGCGCAGTTAATGCAACAGGCTAAGACATTAGATAGCCAGCAACAGACAACGCGCAGAATTAGAACATCGAGGTTTATAGCTGAAAGGCGAAGTTAATGGCGAGGATTCGCGTACCGCTTAATAACTTTTCTTTTGGTGAAGTCAGTCCGTCATTACGATCCAGAACTGACAGTCCTGTTTATGTGGCGGCTGCGGAATCTGTTAAGAACTTTTTTATCAGGGCAGAAGGCGGTGTCATTAACAGACCTGGCACTGAACGCATATATGAATTTGGTCTTACTTATGATGCTTCACTGGCGCAGCAAGTTAGGCTTGAGCCATTTATATTCTCCGATGATGAGAAATACATTATTGCTTTCTCAAATGTTCGTATTGATATTTTCCGTATCGCAACCAACGGCACTGTCTCCCATGTTCAAACGCTTACTGCTGACGTTAATGGTGACGCTGTTCCTTTCGATAATACTAATCTTGTAGAATTTACCTACACCCAGAAGGGTGACTTTATGTTTATTGCTCATCGCACGTTTTTGTGCCGTGAGTTAGTACGCACTGGATTAACTACGTTTGAGATGCGTGTTTTTGCTTTTGATCAATCGATTGATGGTACAAAAAAACACCAGCCTTATTATAACTTTCAAGGTGCTGGCACTACTATTAGTGCTAACGGCACATCAGGAACAGTAACGCTTACCTGCTCTCAAAATTACTTTGCATCTGGTCATGTAGGCACAAGATTATTGATAGGTGAGACTGAAGCATTAATTAGTGGGTTTACAAACGCCACTACAGTTACCGCAATTCTTCAAGGCGAACTGACAACGCAGCTAGATATTGATGCTTTAAAAACCAAGAAAGATTCAAACAAAATAGAAGTAACGCATGTTCTTCATGGTTTGGCTTCTGGCGCAACTGTTGTGATTGCTGAGGCTGGTGGGCTAGGCGGTATTGCTGCAAGTAATATTAATGGCAGTCGAACTATTAGCCGTATTATTGATAATAATAAGTACGAGATAACCGCAGGTGCGTCTGCAACGTCCGAGGCTGACGGAGGAGGCTCCCCAACCGTGAAGAGTGGTGCTGCTACTACTGAATGGTATGAGCAGTCTTACAGCGCACTCAGGGGCTTTCCACAGGCTATTACATTCCATGAGGATAGGTTGTGGTTTGGTGGCACGCCAAGTCAACCAGACGGATTATGGGGATCAAAGACTGGATATTATTTTAACTTTGATATTGGTACGGCTGAAGATGATGATGCAATTGACATTGATGCAAGTGTTGGTGTTACCAATCAGATACGTCATCTGGTGTCTAATCGTGACTTGCAAGTGTTTGCATCACAATCAGAGTTCTATGTACCAGCTTTCCAAGACGCACCAGTAACACCAGCTAAAGCTAAGGTATCTTTGCAAACGCCTGTTGGTTCTGGTTATGTAAGACCGCAGTCTCTTGATGGTGCAACTCTATTCGTGCAAGCAACTGGTACGGCGATTAGAGAATATATCTTTTCGGATTCTGAAGCTGCGTACACATCTACAATGGTGTCATTGTTATCTAGCCATCTTATAAGCAATCCTGTTCAATTGACTACACTTAAAGGCTCACTTGCAAGACCTGGCGCATATGGAATGTTTATTATGGATAATGGTGAGATTGCCGTGTTCCATAGTTTGCGTGATGAAAAACGTGCTGGCTGGATGAGATGGGAAACTGAAGGCAGATTTCATTCTGTGTGTGCTGTAGATGAAGATCTTTTTGCTGTTTCAATAAGAAACACTGGTGGTGGCACTAACAAGCTAGTTCTTGAGCAATTTAACACATCTATGAAGATGGATTTTTGTAATGACTTTACTGGCAGCAATGGTGTGTTTGATGTGTCATCTCATTTTGCAAATGGTGCAACTGTTGAGGTTGTAGATGGTACTGAGTTTCTTGGTTCGTTTACTGTAAGCAGTGGCAATGTAGATGTCAGCGCAGTTAAGTTATCTACGGCTGCACAGATTGGATACAAATTTATACCAGAGTTAAAAACTCTGCCTATCGATGGTGCGGTTCCAGGCGGCCCTTTGACTGGCAGACCGCGTAAGATAACAAATGTTATTCTTGATCTTGAAGATACATTGAGCGTGTCAGTCAATGGTACAGACATGGTTATCCGTACAGTTCAGCAAAATCAGGCAAGTGGTGTTACTGCGGTTAGCGGTAAGGAAGAGTTTAGGGTGCTTGGGTACAATAAAGACCCTCGCGTTACGATTTCTCAATCTGCACCACTGTCTATTCAGATTAACGGTTTGGTAACTGAGGTGGCTTTCTAATGAGTTTAATGATGTTTGGTCAGGCGTTAAGCCTGTTTGGATCAATGCAGCAAGCATCAGCGCAGCGCAGGCAAGCGGCTCGGGTTGCAGAGCAACAAGAGTTTAACGCTAGGCTTGAGCGTATTCGTTCTGAGCAAGAGCATAATGATCGCCTTGATGCATTTGAAACCTATCGTTCAACAGCTAATGCAGTTCGCGGTGTTAGTGGTCGTGACCTAAATGACCGTTCTATTAAAGCAAGGGTTAAAGCAGGCAAGAGTAAAAGCACTGAACAAATAAACAGAGCCACAACGCAAAGCATGTTTACACAAAATCGTATGCGTTACCAAGCAGAGAACACAAGGACGCAAGGCAACATCAATGCTAACGCAACGATGATGTCTGGCATGGCTAGCTTTGCAATCGGCATGGATAAGATAGGAGATGTTACTGGTGGCTGAGATACCTAAGTTTAAAGGCACTCCTGTTTATAATCAGCCTATTGGTGTGGTTCAGCCTATGCGTGATACCTCTGGTGAGGCATTCCAGCGTATTGGGCAGGCACTCTTTGAGCATGACTATGCTAAGGTTTATGCTGCTGAAGAAACAAAAGGTAAAGCATTTGGTGCTGCTGCTGCATTTGGTAAAGCTAAAGATGGTGGTTTAGGGCCAATAGAAATACCAGAAAATTTTTCTAAAGTTGCACGAACAAACGCTCTGCCTATTGGTGATAAAAGATATATAGAGCGATTAACTTTAGATGCTCAAATGCATGCTAACAAATTACATGCTGAACATGATATTAAAAAAGATTATGTTGGCTTTCAAGAAAAGTGGAAAGCTTACTCTCAAGGAACATTAGAGAGGTTATCTTCTGATCCGGCTTTGTCTAAATATGCTGCATCTATTGCGGGTGCGCTTGATGCTGAAGGTTTTGCACATGGTAAAAAACTTTATGCTGACAGGCTAGGTGTAGAACATAAACAAGCTTTTGTTAATCGTGTGCAGATTTTAGAAAGCGCAATTAAAGATCAACGTGCTTTGGTAAATCTTCAATCAAAAGATTATGAAAGCGGTGATTTAATTGGCGATGATGCTGATATTAATAAGAATAATATTATTGAAATTATTGATGCATTAGAAGATGAGTTTCCTACTCTTGTCGAAAGAGAGATGCTTCAAACTTTAAGAGATAAAATTAATACAGAGCATTTTCTTGGCAAGCTTGACAATGTTGCATCAACATTAATTCAAAATATTGGTGACAATTTTAATGTTTACACAAGCGATATACCTATTGGCAATATCATGCAGTCTGCTCAGACTGCCATCCGTACTGGCAATATGGATAACATTAGAAATGAAACCCATAGAAAAATATTGGATGAGGTTGGGTTAAGTGAAATTATTTCTACCAGTGGTTTTGGTGATGTCAGAGATAAGCTTGCATCAGCGTTTGATAGCGTAGAAAACAATCTCGTTGCACAGGCAAAAGCTAACAAAGATGGTTTACTACGCAGCGCATATTCAAACATGGCAGCACAAGGTGTGCCGATGTCGGCTAAGGCATCTGGTCATATATTAAAAACAGGCGCGTATGCTATTGGTACGCCGCAAGATCTTTTAAACAACCTGCCTACTATTCTGATGGGTGACAGAAATGCACCTGAGTATCAGGTTCTTATGGGCAATGGTCAGTTGCCAGATTTTGTAATCAAAGCATTTAGTCCAGATATAATAGAAGGTTATATTGCACAGAATAGCGATAACCCTATGGCTCTCATCACAATGCGTAACTTCTTTAAGCAGGCTACGCATCGTATGCGTGATGGCAGATTGGACATAAACCAGCGCGGGTTTAGTGATGATACCTTTATGATGTTTGAAACAATGGATGCCGTTGCCAATACGCATTTGTTTAAAGACTTCACGCCTGCTGATCTTCTGGCTAAACAAGCAGAGTTGGATCGTGATCCAGATGCAAAAGAATTAGTAAAGACGCGAAGAGCAGGTCATTTTGGTGACAAAGGCAAGCAACCATCTACGCTTGATTTTGTTCGTGATGCAACAGGTAGTTCTGATGCTGGTGTTAATTTACATTTTGCCAGATATGCTGATGCACTTATCTACACATTCGGTGCGGCTGAAGCTGCTAGTATTATTGGTAAGTCTGTAGAAAAAGTATTCAAGAAATCTGACTATATGTTTATGCAAGGCGGTCAGAAAAACTTTACGCGCATGGCTCCTGAGCAGCATTTCCGTGGTGATGGTGAGCTAGACATAATCTTGGAAGCTGCACAAGCAAAGCTACAGCTAAGTCCTAAAGGCAGTCGGCTTAAAATAGGCAGCACAGCTTTCTTTGCGCCAACCACAGGCACAGCACCAATCAAAAACGTACCAACTAATCTTCCAAGCTATCGTCTTGTAGATAGGAATGGGCAGGTATTGCTTGATGCCAACTCACAGCCTTTGGTTGTTGGGCCGCAGGCTGTTATGCAAGCGCGAGATTTTAAGACTAAAGAACAGATTGAAAAATATGTAGCTGAAGCAGAAGCAGCCAGAGCTAGGCATCTTA
>Ga0098037_1000689_pt1 | contig 16508 bp, 19 predicted proteins | sample 5_EtaG_FD_75050 | JGI IMG/M metagenome (GOLD analysis project Ga0098037, IMG submission 75050) | Marine viral communities from the Subarctic Pacific Ocean - 5_ETSP_OMZ_AT15132 metaG | ecosystem: Environmental > Aquatic > Marine > Oceanic | place: Pacific Ocean | collected 2015-01-08 | reverse complement strand
AGACCCAGTAATATTTTGGAACGTAGTGCTGACACTCATCATAGCTCCTGCAGTGTGGGCTTTTCGTAACATGTTAGCAGAGATGAAACGTATAGACATACTACTCAACAGAACACGAGAGGACTATGCGTCACGAGCAGAAGTAAAAGATGAGATGCAACATGTAATGGAAGCACTACACAGACTAGAAGATAAACTAGATAGAGTATTAAGCAGAGAGAGCAAATGATTCAGTTTCAAGGATTTAAACAGTCAGGCATGGAAAAAATAGCTAACGCTATGGGTTTTCAAGGTGAAGAAAAAGATTTTCAAAAGTTTCTACAAGACAATCCTGACAGACAAGCAGAGATGCTACGCTATCAAGACATAGCACGTAAAATGGTAGAAGGTGGCTATGTAAAAATGCAAGAGGGTGGTGCTACGGATAAAAAACAAATGCAAAAAGTTTCTGATGGCACTAAAAAACAACCCGATGACACAACCGGTGTAAGTCCTTCTGCACCCATAGCAGACGTTACAGCCGAAAGAATGCAAGCCCCTGAATTACCTACAGGTGGTAAGATTGAAACTGAACTTACTCGTGATGAAGCAGGTGCATATATACCAACAACAACTGGAGAGCTTACTGGTGACAGAAAAGCAGATACTTTTTTTGCACAAACTGAAAAAGCAGATGACCCAGATGTAAAAACTGCAGCAACCGTTACAACAGAAGACGTAAAACCTGATGTAGACCAAGTAGTAAATGCACTTGATGCTGCCCAAGCAAATCCCGATGACCCTAGACTAGAAATAATAGCACAGGAACAAACTAAATCATCTGTATCTGACCTAAAAGCTGCACAAGGTAACAGCATACTTATTGACAATCCTGTACAAAGAGAGTTACAAGATGGTGAGTTAATAAATGGTGTAGCTGATGCAGAAAAAGCTGCTAAATTTACAGAACAAGTTGATGCCGCTACCGCAACACCTTCAGAGAAAGCAACAGTACAAGGACAACTAGCAAATCTTACAGAGGGCTTTGATGCAACTAACCCACCTGCGTGGGCTGCAGGAGCGTTACGAGGTGTACAGGCTATTATGCAACAGCGTGGTTTGGGTGCATCTAGTATTGCAGGACAGGCATTAATACAGGCAGCCCTAGAGTCTGCATTACCTATAGCACAAGCTGATGCAAGCACACAGGCATCTTTTGAAGCACAGAACTTATCTAATAGACAGCAACGTGCAATGCTTGCTGCAGAGCAACGTGCTAAGTTTATGGGTCAAGAATTTGACCAAGCATTTCAAGCAAGAGTGCAGAATGCTGCTAAGATTAGTGACATAGCTAATATGAACTTTACACATGAAACACAAGTTCAATTAGAAAACAGTCGTATTGCTAATACTATGGAACTTACCAATCTAAGTAACAGACAAGCTATGGTGATGGCAGAAGCAGGTGCATTAGCAAACTTAGATATGGCTAACTTAAATAATAGACAACAGGCTGCAGTGCAGAATGCACAGAACTTTTTGCAAGTGGACATGGCTAATCTGTCTAATAGACAGCAGACAGATATGTTTAAAGCACAACAAAGGGTACAGGCTTTGTTTACAGACCAAGCTGCCACAAATGCAGCCAACCAGTTTAATGCATCTAGTCAAAATCAGGTTGACCAGTTTTTTGCTAGTCTTCAAACACAAGTGTCGCAGTTTAACGCTACACAGGCTAATGCACAGAATCAATTTAATGCAGGACAAGCAAACACTATAGGTAGATTTAATACTGAGTTGGCTAATCAACGTGACCAGTTCAATGCACAAAATCAAACTGTTATTGCTCAAGCAAACGCACAATGGAGAAGACAGATAGCTACAGCAGATACTGCAGCCATAAATCGTACTAACGAAATAAATGCAACAAATGTTCTTGACATTAGTAAAACAGCATACGATAATTTATGGCAGTATTATTCTGATGCTATGGAGTTTTCATGGCAAGCTGCTGACAGTGAACTAGACAGGCAGGCTACTATAGCTGTGGCTAGAATATCAGCCGATGCCGACATAACAGCTGCAGAACTAAAGAGAGATGCATCTAATAGTGAAGCTATAGGTGGCTTTGCATATAAAATATTTTCAAATTATCTAGGAGCTTAATAATGAGTCAAGTTGGAATAATTAATCAGGCTATACGCAATGCATATGAACAGTTAGAGATAATGCCTGAACCAAAGCCTGTAAGCACAGGATTATTAGCTAGGTCTGAGAAAAAAGAACCTGAAGAAAGAATGAATGACGCAGTTAGATTATTAAAAATGGTGAAAGAAAAAACAAATGGAAAACACAAAGCAAGATAGTTCTGAAGTAAGTATGAATGCACCTATTCCCGGTCAGTCACTGACTGCACCTCTAGGTGATAGACCTTGGCAGAGACCTGCTAGATATTCTACACCAGACACTGCATTGGCATTTTATATTGATAGGATTACAAGACCAGAAAGAGCTAATGAACTACTGGATATATTAGATAATGGAGTTCCTGTTAATACACTTGTGGATATACTACAACAAGGTGGTGTGATGGAAGGTGTACACAGTTTAGACGTTGGCATAATAATAGCACCTGCGTTGACAGAAGTTATATCAAATATGGCTGACGCTGCTGAAGTTGATTATGTTAAGATGTCAGAAGAGAAAGATGAAAAGACAGCAAACAAATCAGAAATAATATTTGCTCTAAAAGAAGACCCAAAAGAACAAGAGCCAGAAATTGATATAGAACCAGAGCCAGAGATGGAAGAACCTAAAGGATTAATGGCAAGGAGAAAAGAATAATGGCTTTAAATTTTGGTAGTTTTGTAGCGGGTTTTGCAAAGCAAGGCACTGCTGACTTTGAAAAAGAAGAAACTATGGTTTCGAATCTTGTGTCCAAATCATTTGATAAATGGTTAGTAGATGGTCCTGCAGCGCACAAAGCACAACGTGCTAGAAAAAAATCGCTAAGAAAACAGGCTAAAATATTAGCATCTTATAATTTAAGTCCAGACAAGGTTGGAGTCATACTTGAACAAGGTAGAGCCGATGAGGTAATTAAATATTTAGGCGGCATTAATAGTCTAACAGGTAATGCTAGAAAAGCATATCTTGAACCTTTAGGTGGAGATGTAAGTAATATAGTAAAGTTTGCAGATGGCTATGAAGAAAGTGGTATGACTATAGACGAAGTAATAAATAAAGTAGGTGGTAAAATATCAGGTGGCATGAGTCTAAGTGATGCTTTTGCAGATATAGGTCAGAAAAAAGAAAACACACTTGCTAATTTACTAACTCCTAACGTGTCAAATATTGTGGGTAAGAGAAAGAAAATGTATGAGTCTATTTATGGCAAAGGCTCGATAGAAAGTGCATTGTCAAGTGCTACAGGAACTATAGAGACAGAGGGATTAGGATTGAGTGGACAAGTCTTTACTCCTGACCCAGAAAGGTCTGCAGTCATAGAAAAAACCTTAGACCCAGACAAGGATTTTAGAACTGCTTCTTATGCGCAAGGTGTTACAAAAAATTACATTGCAAGCTTAATTGATGGTGGACGTTATACTCAAAATGAGGGTTTGTTTATACCCCCTGCCATAACAAAAAAACATAACGCTATTACAAAATCTAATTTGCTTGAAATAGTTAATAAGGGTATAGCCAGTAAAGCAAATACTAAAACTGGAAATCTTAGTGACGAATCCATTGCAGAGATAAACCAAGACTTAAAAGATTATGTAGACCAAAACATGAATAAGCAAATAGTGCAAGAAGAAACTAGGGTCGAAGGTTTAAGCATTGAAGATGCATCAAATGAGTTAAACGCATTAAAATCAAAGGTATCCTCTAAATTAGTTAATAAATCAGGAAAGCCCGGTTCTCTGGCTTATAGTATATGGGAAGACCAGTACGCTAGACTTTTGGTAAAACTAAAACGTGCGCCAAATATAGATATAGCAAAAACTTTAGCTTTTAAAGAGTTTCAGAGACTTACAAAAGAGAGAAAGGTACTTGATACTGGTATAAGTTCTGATGGTGATGATATTGATATGAACCCATAGAATGCCATGTATAAATCATACAACGAAAAACAAACATTAACACGAGATGACCTAACTAGTAACTCTGAGTTTTACGAAGATGTTACAAATTTTTTACGTGAGCGTAACGGTGTAACAGAACAGTTATCACCAGACGAAGCATTTGATAAATTTATGGAACATATGCGTTACCATAACGTAAACGAAGTCACTGTTCTAAGAGACTTAGAATATGTGCAAAATTCCGACAACGAAAGTAAATTAAATTTTGGCAGTCTAATTGATGCCTTTGATAAGGTAGATGATGGTATCACACTAGCAGGTATAGGTGACTATCTACAAGGCACGTTTACTGCACCGTCTACTTACATAGGATTAGCTACAGGTGGCACAGGAAAACTTGCGTCTATGGCAGGCACACAGGCTGCTAAAATAGGCGTAAGAAAACTAATAGCTGAAGCTAGTAAGAGTGCATTGAAATCTGCAGCTGTAGAGGGGTCAATAGGTTTTGGACAAGGTTTGGGTCAAGAGGTTATTAGAAAAGAAACAGGCTTACAAGAACGAGTCACTGGAGACAGAGCCTTGGCAACAGGCGGTATATCTGCATTAACAGCAGGTGTAATAAACTTTCCTACAGGGATATACCAAGCTAAAAAGGCATCTCGTGCAAATGAGTTGATTGCTCTTAATGAGCTAAAAGCTGCAGAAAAAGCGTCTAAAGCTAGTGAAATAAGTTCGGCTACCATAATAAGAGTAAATGAAAAAGCAGGTGGCGCGAGCAAGATAAGTAAAATTAAAGAAACACTACAAGCCCTTGACCCCGAAAAGGTTAGAAAGGGTAGAAATATAAAAAGAATGTCTAGTATGTCTGATTCTCTAGAAGCAGGTTTGCCTGTAGAGACAATAGAGAACATAACTGCTGCGGCATTGCGTATACAAGATGATGTTTTAGATTTACAACCCAACGAAAGAATTACTAGTGCATTGGCTAGAGCTTTATCCGATGGCAAGTTTGAAAAGCTAGAATCTGTAGAAAAAATATTAGATGAACACAACTTAAACTATGAAACCTTCTCATATCTTTACTTAGCAGAGATATCAGATGCAGGTAGAAAGCTTCAACAACAAGCTCAAGTTTCTCAGGCTTTTAGAACAAAAAAGATAGGCGCAGACCCAGAGCCAGAAGAGCTTGTAACCTATCAAATGAAAAAAAGTGAAGTTGATAGTTTATTAGCTAATGTAGACCAACTTAATGTTGCAGGAAAATCAGCAGTGGATGGTGATGCTGCTAAAGTTTTAACTAAAAATAAAGAAGCTGCGCGAAACTTTTTTCAAGACTTAGATAGGTTGAGACTCGGTGTTATGACATCACAACCTGCCACCACTATGCGTAACAATCTAAACGGTGGATTTAGAGCAGCAGTAGATGCTACAACTAGAACATTTGATAATTTACTAAGTTTACGAAACCCCTTTGATGGTACATTTGACGTAGCCAAGCATGTATTTACACCCTATGAATCTATGGCTGTACAAAAAATATTTAAAGAAACATTCCCCGAAGAAGCATCTAAGTTGTTTAGACAGGCTGCAGACCTAGAAGCAACATACGGCAAAGAAGGCGCATTGGCTGTGTTGGGCAGAAAAGTAAATGTTTTAAACACCATGTCAGATAATATCTGGAAACGTGCAGTTTTATCAGCATCACTAAGCAGACGTATATCTGACAAAAACATAAAGATGACAGACGAATTTAGAGATGATTTATTGAAGAATAAATTAACTTTAACAGGCGGTGCAGACGAAGCTACTAGTGCGATTACAAAAGCTAAAAGTGAAGGCACATACGAGAATCTCTTAAAAGAGTTTGGTTTAGGAAAAACACAAAGAGCATACTTAAACTTTCACGACTTGCTAGAACTAAACAGGCTTGGTGATATAGACGATGGTATATTAAAAAGTTCTATCGAAGATGCCTACGAATTTGTGTATCAAACTAGCTTTAAAGGTGAAAACTTTTTTGGTAAACTAGCAAAAGGCACAATAAAAGCGCATCAGGACATGCCCTTTGTTATATCAAGCTTCATGCCATTTCCCCGATTTGTTGCTAATCAGATTAAATTTATATATCAGCACACACCTTTGTTAGGTTTACTTCCGCTAGATAAACCAATTAAGGATATGCCTACTAATAAGTACATAAGAGAAAAGCTACCTAAACAGATGACAGGTGCTATGATGTTTATGACTGCATATAACTGGAGACTTAAACAGGGTGAAACAACAAACTGGTATGAATTTAAGGATAACAATGACAACATAGTAGATGGCAGACCTGTGTACGGACCTTTCTCATCTTTTGTTTTAGCAGCTGATATAGTGCAAAGGTATCAAAATGGCTCTATGCCTGCAACAATTAGTCCTTATATTAGAGATGCACTGCAAGCTACATTAGGCTCTACCTTTAGAGCAGGAATGGGGCTGTATTCTCTTGATAAATTATACACAGACTTTGAAGGTGGTCAGTTTGGAAAAGCAGGAGCAGAAACTATTGCTAATATAATCAATACATTTACGCTACCTGCGTCTGCTCTTAGAGATGTTTATGCACAGTTTGACACAGATGTTCGTGGTATACCTGAAACTAGAAATGGTGAGTACAACTTTTTAGATGTATTGTGGGCGAGAGGTACACGTTCTCTGCCTAAAAACTTTGCAGGTGAGTTTGAGTCAGGTATGATACTACAAGACGCAACAAGAGCGCGGTCTCCTTTTGAGACTGGAGAGTTAATACAGGTCAATCCTCTTGAAAAACAAATGTTTGGTTTAACTAAACGTAAGCCAAAGAGTCTTTTACTACAAGAGATGTCTAGTGTAGGACTTAGACCTTACGACTTGTACAGAAGAGACAGAGATGAGAGAAGAGATTTGTATATGAGACAAATACTGTCTGAAGCAGGCGGAGAATATAATCTAAATGAAAAACTTGCAGAACTAATAAAAAGTGAGGGATATCAAAACTTAGGCAATGATGCCGATGCTAAAGCTATAAAAAGAGATATGCTAGATTCTGCTGCACAAATTTTGGTTGAAACAGTTAGAGAACTGGCAACACAGAGAATAGAAACAGAAGCCTTTGATACTAGAGCATCTTACACAACCTCTGACAGAGTACGATGGAATAGAATACCTGCTATAGATAAAGCCAGAATAGATGCAGAGTATAGAAGAGAGTACGGTGGAGAATCTGTATCTTCTGATAGAGACATGACTATATACATCGAGGGTGAACCAGTAAATGTCCTACGTTGGGGTATAGAAAGGGCTAAAAGTATAAGTGGCACAAAAGGTATAGGAAACTAATGCTAAATACAAAAGAACAAATGGATTATCTTCAATCTTTGGTGGACTCAGACACTGAAGATACATTTAACAATTATCCTAAAAGAATGTCTCGCGCTGAAGAAGCATTAATAATAGCTCAGAAAACAGAGTTAAAGCCTGAAGGAACATTAGCTCAATTATCGGGGGTGGCAGGAACGGTTGCAGACTTTACTCCAATTATAGGTGAGATAAAAGCTGCATCTGAACTACCCAATGATTTAGCGTATGCTCGTAAACTCGTTGAGTTAGGTTATGATGAAGGTGACTTAAAAAAGATGGGATTAGGTGGCGCATATGCCATGATGTCTGCAATGGGTATATTGCCGGGCATAGCCAGAGTAGGCGCAAAAGTGGCTAAGAAAAGTTTTAAAGAAATAATGGATGAAGAGTTAGCTAAGGACATAAAGCCAGAGACTCCAAAGGTAGATGCACCACCCAAGGAGTCGCTTCCTTCTGAAACAACAGAAGAGTTTTTAGGCAAGAAAAGAGAGAAGACAACAAATCCAGAGACTGCAAAAAAGCAGTATGGCTTGATGTCTAAGCCTGACAGCTAACGGTTATCACCAGAACCGCCTAGCACTCCTCTTGCTCTTCTGTCTTCTAACTTATTAAGATTGTCTTCCATTATCTTACCAAGATTAGAACCCAACTCTTCCGCTAATACAGCCAGATACCAACACACATCGCCAAGCTCTTTGCCTATCTCCTTGCGCTTATCTGGTGTATCTCCCCCATCACGTATTAACTTCTTTACTTTGTTTGCAACCTCTCCTGCTTCACCAGTGAGACCTAGTGCAAGATATTGTACACCTAATTCTTTTGGGAATATAGCTGTCTTACATGCAGACTGCTGATATTCTGTAGCACTTATTGTGCTGATGTTTTTCCATTTCATAAACTGTTTAGCTTCCTTTTCTAAGTTGTTCATCTTTTTTTATCCTCGACAGGTTCTCAAAATACGCAGTATTAAAACCACGTTGCCACTCTTTGAGTTGCATATCTTCCTTGAAGCGAGGGCGAAATTCTGTAAACAGCTTTCTCTTTCCCAACTGTCTATACTTACCGCCCTTTTTAAAAGCTTCATAGCCCCAACTAAATTGTATTTTTAGTGGGGCATCATACCTCTTGAACTTCCTATGCTGCATCCTTCTTCTCCTTGAACGCTTTTATAACATCAGATGAAAATAGTTTTTGTAAGTTTAGTAGATACATACGTGACGCATTGTGGTCTCCACCAGACACAGACTTTTTATAGTCTAGGTTGTGTATGATACGTCTGAGACTTCTTGTATCAAACACTAGAGTGGCAAAGACTTCATCACCGATACATAGATTGTGAAACCAATAGTCTGATTCAGTAGCATTGATACCACTAGGCTTGCCGTAGCACTCATACTCTATGGCAATGTTGCCAGTTCTCTGCCACACATCTCGCTCACTCTTGACTTCAATCTTTTTGTCTTGCAACATATCAGCCACAAGCTGTTCTCTGACCTTGCCGTATTGCAGGTCTATGTCAAATTTCTTTCTATTTTTTGGTGACGGTGCTGTCTTTGTCATTCGATGTCCCTTCATTTTGAGGTTGTGTTGAAGCCAGATATTTCATTAATATATTTAGCTTGCCTTCATACTCTGCAATGCTACTTAACTCCTTATCTATAGTTTGCATTATATCCTGATGCTGTCCTATACCCACAGGGTTCTGAACCAGAACATTTATATTTGCAAGATGCTTATTTATATTACCCATAAGATAGGTTCTTGTTGCATTTAAAAGTAATTCTCTCATTATATTATAACTCCTACTATTACTCCTGACATAAATACAGAAATGTATGTTAGCATTTCTAGTATAAATATTCTAGTGTCTGTATGGTCTATAAACTTAACCATATTTTTAAACGTAAAATATTTCATATAGTAACTCCTTTATGCGCTAATGTCAACTACTTCACACACACCTGCGGTGCATGCCAACTCACGACTGCCTGACGTAGTGTCTTCTTTTTCAAACTCAGATAATGCTCTCCAATCAATACCCTTTGGCATTTTGCTTAACATATCTTTGTACTCCACTTCAGTGCAGTCTTGATAAGGTGCTTGTTTATAGGTATGCTCACTAAAAGGTAGAAAGCTTATACCTGACACCTCGTCAAAGTTTTTATACACCCAAGAACCTACATCCAACCACTCATGCTCTTTTACAGAGATGGTTACAGATGGCTTGTGTTCACACCAGTATTTCTGATACTTGAGCCATATATTTAATTGTTCTATAGCAGACATGTCCTGCCTAAACACAGCGGTAGATGGTGCTTGCATGGGAAAGCTAAATACTGTAGTGCTTTGTGGCTTCATCACATCAGGCTCAGATGGTATTCCTTGTGCCACCATGAACTGTGTAAGTGGGTCTTTGTTATCGCCACGAACTGTACGTATGTAATGTGGATTGTGTCGCGCATGTATGCCACTCGCACTGTCAACTAATTGACTAACTGTACCACTGGGCTTGACTGTGGTTACAGCAGTAGACTGTGGTATCCCAAGATTTGCTGACACTTTTCTGTTTGTTTCAACGGCAGTCTCACGTAGCCTTGTAAGCAACCCTTCAATATTATTTCCTATTCTAGGACTCTTACCACTTAGTAACGCATTGTCCATAATGCCAGTAAGAGATACACCCAATAATCTCTCTTCTTCTGTATTATCTTTCCATACCTTACGTAGATATTTAAAGTCGGTAAGAGTAGACTGATATGTGCCTAGTATAGTTGCTAGTTTTACTTTCTGTATGAGAGTTTCTTCTGTGTCGGATTCGCGTACAACAACTTCAGTAAGGTTACAGAATTGATAGGGACGTAGTATTATTTCGCTACATGGGTTGCAACCAAACTCTTGTTCTACATCTCGTCTACCATTCTTAGACGCTTGTTTTATAGCAGACTGTCTATTAAATATACCTCTCTCTCCTGACTTACTTTCGTAAAGAGAAAGCCACTCGCGCATGAAGGTGTCCATATCGGGCTTTGACTTGTAGGCTACACTATTGTTTGCTAATGCACGTTGCCCTTCATTCTCCCACCACTGTCCAGACTTAGCGTGTCGCATCTGTGTATCTCCTAAATTAGATAGAGATATTAGTGCTGACCTACGCACACCACCCACTACAACAACTTCACCAATCTTACACATAATATCATGGCATTCTAGTGGGTACAACCTGCGATTCTTAGCCTGCGTAAACTTGTCAATTAAAAATTGGAACAGTTCTTCCAAAGGTGCAGGACCACTAGCACGACCGCCAAATGTTTTGAGTCTAGCACCTGCAGGTCTCACTTCTGAGACATCCCATTGTGGTATCTGTCCTGCATACAACATAGCTATCATTTCTCGCAATGCTCTTGCCCAACCCGGTCTGCTATCAGCCACCTTTATAATGGTATCACTATTCTCAAAATGCTCATTTACAACAGGCAGTTTATCTACATTCTCTCTTTCTACAGAGAATCCCACACCTGTGCCACACATTAACACATACATAGTTTCATCAAACGCTCGTGGACTATCGACAGGTATGTATGAACAGTTGTATCCTGCTACGTGACATCTGTCTAATGCTGAACCTGCTGTCATCAAAGCTCTCATGCTAGGCATAACACTTAACCCCATCATAGCGTCTTCTAAGTCATGCTTTGTAGCCTGTGGTATAGTATGGTTGTGTTTCTTTTTAAGATGGTTAGACATGTAGCCTATATATCTGTCTACAGTCTCACTCCATGTCTCGCGTCTTTGTTCGTCTTCTTTCCATCTCGCGTAGCGTGATAGCGCAATAAAGTTTTGATAGTCGGTTGGTAGTAAATTATTCATGTCAATCTCTCAATGTTTTTATGTTTTTAATATCAGCACCCTGAACATCATAAAAATATTCTCGGATGCCATCCTCAATTTCCTCTGATACTTTACCATCGGCAGGAATGGGGTACTCCTCTGGGTCTATATCTATAGCTATAAGCATTTTAACTAGCATTTATTTGTCCTCTATATACTTTAAATATACTCTAGCTTTTTCAAGGTCTTCATCTTTACCTTTATCTCTCTCTCTGTATACATACTTTATGTTGTTACCTTTACAGTAACCTCTAAACTCTTCGTCTGTTAAGGCTGCTCGTATCATATCTATACACTCTACACCACCTTTGAGGTAGTGAGGTGGACTATTTACCATGTCAATCTTTTTCTTCATTACTCTTAACCCCATTCATAAAATTTAAATGTATTATATTACTATCTTTTTCTTTGTCAATAAATAAATCTTGTTGACCATCATTTGAACGATTAAGATAGTCATGCAACAAGTTTCTAAAAGTTTCTACTTCTTCTATTATAGGCACAGAAGCACACATCATTCTGCAGAACTGCATAAGCTCACTCCACTCGTCTTCTGGAAGATTATTGTCCTCTGATGTAACGACTACAATATCTGCACTGCCTGACCACGCTCCATTTTTACTGCTCTTATTAGGACGAACTCTTATCACAAAATCATTCTTATCTAATTTATCTACTATGTCCATATGCTTTCCTTTTATATCCATTAAACTTTATAAAACTTGGGTACTTGTCTTTGCCTTTTTCTTTTATCCATGCTTCAGGAATAATTCTGTCATAGTAAACAAAATCATATCTTTCACACCATTCACCATATGTAGACTTTGCGCCTTTCCTAAGTTTGCGTCTGCTGTTTTCAAACACAAAACGTATATCTAATTTAGGATGTTGTTTCTTTATGGCAAGATGTTTTCTTCTATCTGATGCTGTGAACTGTCCTTTAGTTTCTATTATTACACCATTGAACAGCACGAAATCGGGTGTATATGTGCGGTAGGCTAAATCTTCCCACTCTATTTTGAAAGGCTCGTACTTAAACTTAACACGTTGCTCTTTCAACAAGTCAGAGATTTTTATTTCCAGACCACTACGATACCCATACTTTCGTGCTGTCGCAAACTGAGAGAATCTATTTACCAATTAAAGAAAGAATCCTCTGTTATAAGATAGAGAAGAAACACCAAGAGCCTTATACTCTTCAGCTAAAGCTCTGTCTGCTTCTCTTTTAGCTTCCATAGCCATTTTCAAGGATGCATACTTTTTCTCTTTATATTCTTTACGCAAAGAACTTAAACGCTCTTGAGTTTCTTTTATCTCAGTTTCAAGAGCTTCCATTTCCATATCACTCATTTAAATACTCCTCATTTAATTGAACATATGCAACCATTCTAGGTTGCTTGGCTTGTGACTTGACCGCAGGTTTTTCCACAAGGTTAGACCAACAATCAAATCGGTACGAACAGAACTTGCAGTTCGTGTTCAGTATCTTATTACCTGTAGGCTTACCTCTGAATGTTTCGTCTTCGGCTTCAAAGCAACGCTTAAACTTATTAGCCTTTACCACATCCACAGTATTAGATATCTTCTTTACTTCTTTATTCATATCTAAACCGCTTGCAGGCACATATTTAAAGTGTCCATTGGCTTTGTTAACAACCCACCAACCACCTGCTCTTTTACCAGATGCTTTGGCATATCCTGCTAACTGCCCAATGTAGCCGAATCCATCTGACTCTGCAAGAGCATCATAGGATTCAAACTTATTTTTGTAAGACCAATCTGAAGCAGACTTAATATCATCTACCGCATCATTGACAACGATATCATACGTGCCAGATATTTTAGACTTTCCAACATCCAAAGAAACTTCTTTAGAGTTTTCATAATTAATACCTGCTTCAGTCATTAGACCTTTGAATACTGCTTCCACTATATCACCAATCATCATATTCATAATGAATGTTGTAGGAAATGGTAGAGCTTTCTCAGGCTTATTCTTGTCATACCATAGCTGACAAGTTGGTCTCCCCACATTCGACATACGTAAACGAAAATCTTTACGCTTTCTCTCCCCACCGAACTGACGTTGCATAGCTTCTGCCACATCGGTAGCCACCTGTTGAATGGTTGTACTAGACATAGCTGTCTTTCCATTAACAGCATTCTCAAGGTATTGATGCAACGCTAGTTCAGCAGGATGGTTCATTAGCAACCCACGCTGATGTCTTCAACTTCAATGTCAACCATGCTGTCCACTACATCAACATCATCATCTTCCATTTTAGAGTTAGCCTTCTCTTGCCATAGATTCAGAATGTATTGATTGTAGTTATCCAACCACGCTAGGAAGTCAGCAAACATGTTCTGGTCAGCATCAGTTACTTCGATAGACTTTGATACATCAAGAGACACGACAGGAATAAAAAAGCTATTACCATTAGGTAACTTCTTTTCATCAGTCGTAGCTGTAATCATGTGATGTATTGGTAGTCTCTGTAGCTTTGCCAGATTAGCGAAAGGCTCGCCCACAATTTTGAAGGCATCTCTGTTATCTATCTCCCATATAAAAGGCATGGGGTCAACAGTCACTTCCGCACCAGTTGACGTTACTGGGTTTACTAATTCGACTGTACCAAAAAGAACTCGCACTCTTTTAATCTGCTTGATTAATTCCTGCATCTTTTCTGGTAATGCTTTAAAGTCCTGTATATAACCTGCAGGCTTACCACAGTTAAAACCGCCATCGTTGTCTTTCAAATCCACATTCAGATTGTCAGACATAACAGTTTTAACATACCTGTTAGGTGCATTAGCACCACCCATTACAAATCGCTTGTACATAAACCTTTGCATGTGTGGTCTAAGCTTAACAGAGTTAGCAAAGTATGTATCACCATCTGGAATCTCCAGTTTGTATGTACCACCGCTAACAGTCTCTACGTTAACACTCTTTCCTTTAACTTCTGCTGTACCCATGATTGGTGAATGGTTAATGCGTAGTCTAGCTAGAGAACTGCTTTTAGCTTTAGCAGGTGCTTCATTAGCTATGCCCATAGCCTTTGCCATTGCGCCATAGTTATTTGGGTCTATTGTCGTTAGTTCTGTCATATATGTTTCTCCTTTAACAAATGAGACATAGTTATATCATATAACATCTTTAGTGTCAAGCCAATTATGTCCTATTTTTGCTTCCAATAATAATGGTACGTTGAAGGTTACTCCCCAACGATTTGATATCAAAGAGGATAGTTCTCTATTAGTTCTATTTATGACATCAATCACCCCATCTTTTTCATGTGGATGCACATCAATAACAATACTATCGTGTACTGTATTGACTATACAAGACCGCATTGGCTCTAAAAGATTATCAATGTGTAGCAGTGCCAGTGGCACAATGTCTGCTGTAGCAAACGACTGCACAGGATAATTCTTTATCTGTGTGAAGTGGCTTATTCTGCCACTCCTATTACGTTGCACGTCTGGAAAAGAAAACTCTCTACCAGATGGTGTAGTAATCTTTTGTTTATCCAAGGCTTCTCTGGCTAGAGTTTTATGCCAATCGGATATGCCTTTATACTTCTGCGTAAAGTGTTCGTAGTAAGATGCTTCCGCTTTAGTCCTGCCGAAACCACTTGCACCATACAGCGGTGCAAAGGTGTGTGCTTTTGCTTCTTGTCTGCTCGTAGGCTGACCTGCATCTGATATAACTTTCGCTGTATACGCATGCACATCAAAGCCTGTCTTGACTTCTTCAATAGCAACTTTGTCCTGTGACAAATATGCAGCAGCTCTGAACTCTAGTTGTGCAAAGTCTGCTTCAAGAATATATCCTTTCATACCAAACTCTTGGTTATTCCAACGTGAGATAAATACTTTCTTAACAGGAAACGTACCACCTCTGGGCATGTTCTGCATGTTTGGGTCTGCACCAGATAGTCTACCTGTAGATGTGCGATGCTGTAACAATCTAACGTGTAGCCTGCTATCTGCCTTTACATGTGTGGCTATACCATCTATGAAAGAAGATAGATAAGTCTCTACTGCAGACAACCTACGCACGTTGCGTAAGAAACGCTCTGCATCTTCCATGCCTTTGTTCTTTGCTGTACTCTCAAGCATTTGTAAATTCATCTTGTTTGTAGTGAATCCATTGGCTGATGCCCACTTTGGTGATGGTGGCACAAAACAAAATCCTGCACGTTTTTCTGTAGGTATGTATAAATAGCCTTTGCCATCACAATCAACACAGCGTGTTTCTTTAGCAAAAGGTGTACCATCTTTCTTTGTCTTACGAATCCTACCATAGCCAGTACATGTAGCACATTGCTTTGATTCAGTTCGGTATAATTTTTTTGTATTCTCTGCTATTGCTTGCTTAAAATCTGAGCCTGTCATGTATGGGTCAATAGCTGTAACCCAATCCGTTTTGTCTTTAACTTTCCTGCCATAGATAACCCATGATAATTGCTCTGGACTATTTAAGTTTACAGGTGTGTCACCCATAACTTCTCTAACTTGTGCTTCCAAACTCTCTATCAATAATCCTCGCTCTGATTCATACTCGGAACGAACATCATCTAAGGCGGTAGAGTCAACCTTAAATCCTCTGCAATATATCTTAGCCAATCTTACTGCCAGTTGATTGGTAAGTAGAACTGTGTCCATCAGAGATGCGTCACTGCTATTTAATCTAAACATTAGTTTGTTTGCTACCTGTTGTGTAGCGTGTAAGTCAGCAGACAGGTAAGACACCAACTCATCGTGCGGTATCTCGCGTGTGGTAACACCTTTCTTAAAATAATACTTCAGAGTATCTTGCTTCTTTGTATCAACTTCATATCTCTCGGCACATGCTTCAAGAGACAGTGGCTGTTTGATACCACGCTGTAGTACATACTCAGCAAGCATAGTGTCAAACACCGCACCATCATACTTGAAACCAGACTCCCATAACCACATTAAATCATATGCAGAGTTGTGACATATTACAGCACCTGCCTTGTCTAGTAGGTCTTGCACAATCTTATGTCCATTCTCTGTAGGTTCTTTGTCCGCGTGGTCAAAAGTAATCTGATACTCTTCGCCAGTATCTGTAAGTATACCCACCATTACCAATGTGTTAGTAGCTTCAAATGGGTCAAGGTGTAACTTGCCATCTCTGTTAGTAACTGT
>Ga0098037_1000688_pt1 | contig 16532 bp, 8 predicted proteins | sample 5_EtaG_FD_75050 | JGI IMG/M metagenome (GOLD analysis project Ga0098037, IMG submission 75050) | Marine viral communities from the Subarctic Pacific Ocean - 5_ETSP_OMZ_AT15132 metaG | ecosystem: Environmental > Aquatic > Marine > Oceanic | place: Pacific Ocean | collected 2015-01-08 | reverse complement strand
AATGTTAATGTAGAACCTCCATTAAAGATGTATCCCTCACCAGGAACTTGTAATGTGTCATTGATGAATACGAGCAGGACGTCCTGGACATTAATCTTAGAACCTTTTGCTGCTCTAATTGAAACAAGAGATCCAGACTGTCTCAGTGAGAAGACTACAGTGTCTCCATCAAACAAGTCATCCAAATTATCCAAGACTTGTAATGTACCTAGAGTCCATGCGCTGAACTCATCAGTGAACGTTTTCTTAACATCAAGTAACATCTCACGATAGGAAGATGTAGTTGGGATTCCTGTTAATCCTCCAATTGGAACCGTCAGAACATCTCCAGGTACATATCCATATCCAGTATTGGAAATTGTAAAGTCAATAATGCTAGAACCTTGACCAACAACAATATCAATCTTGGCATTGGTTCCAACTCCACTAGAAACAGTAGCATATTCAAGACCAATGTTGGCGTAAGACAATGGATCACTAACCACAACATAAGGAGGAGTTGATGTGGTATATCCAGACCCAGCATTTGTGATTGTTACTGTAGTTGAAATGCTGCCAGCAATAATCGTAGAGTAACCAACATGGGTAAATGTTCCAACTCCCACTGTGCTGGTGGCAACACTAACATTCGCAATGCCAATTTGAGGATCACTAATCTTGACAACTGCCTGTGTTCCAGAGGGAATTTCATGGATGCTAGTTGCTCCAGTTCCAATGCGAACAAAAGTAGATCCGACAGATGCGATTACACTACCGATTCCAATGAATGTTCCAACACCGATACTGCAGTTAGTTCCTGTGTTAAGAAGACTCAGAAGACTGAATACGCTATTAGTATTCTCAAGATAGATGACAGTTGATCCAACACCAACAGCATCTGATGTATCAACAGCAATTTCATAAGTGCTAGATGCTCTATATCCAGATCCAGTATTTGCAACACTGATAGAGGAAACTGTTCCAAGACCTGAGATGACAGCGGTTCCTCCTGCGGAAATCAAAGGTTGGAATCCAAGTCCCCTATCTGTCATACCAACAGATACGATAACACCACCAACAGGTAGGTTAGAACTGTTGACATCATAAGAAACTGAAGTAGCAGTTCCTGCGAATGTGACAGAACTAATTCCAGATGCTTCTTCAATCGTATAATCACTGGTAGCACCAGGACCTTGGAATACATCATTAACGAGAATAACTGCATTTTCTGTCGAAACTCCAGTAACATTTTCACCACCACTCAGAAGAGTGAAGGATTTATTGGTCCCATTGAAGGTCGCAGAAACATCATCAAGAACTCTGTTCTTAAAGTAAGTCTCATTTGTTGTATCCTGAACACCAGATCTCAAGAAGATCCTTCCTTGGAACGAAGATCCAGTTGCGATTCCTGTCCAATCTCTCTCATCAGGTGGATTTGTTGATGTTCCGAGCGGAGTCTGTCCAACTGGAGGATCAACAAAGTTGAGAATGTTATCGACAATGTTATAGTTTCCTACAACCTTTGTGACAAGACTATTAGTTGTATGTCCAACGAGAGTTGTTCCCAACCATTGCCTGTTAACAGAAATAGTATTTGTTGAACCAATACCGACACCAGTAACTTTAACGATCTCATTTTCGATCTTGAGAAGATCTCCACCAAAGATTGAGTTAATACCAGTGCTGACACGAATTATATCATCACTAGTTGTCGCGGTTTTTGCGAGGTGAGTTGTAAGTGAAGTTGATACGATAGGGGACTGAATAACATTATCAATAGCGATAATACCTTTTGCGTTTTGATTTGTAGATACAAATCTATGGGATGTTCCAATACCAACGCTAGTGAAGTCCAGAACCACTGGTGTTCCCTTCAGAGCGTTCTCTGCGGTGGATGCCAGTTTGATCTTATCGTCGTCAACCTTAACAGCAAAGACAGTTCCTGGAACTTTATCAGTGGTGCCAATACCAACGAATGAAGCAGAAGTAATTCCGATCGCTTGTGTTGATGCAGCACCTGCATGAACATAGGTAAGTTGCTCTCCACTAACAAAGAAGTGGTTTGGAATTCTAATAGTATTGTCAGCAACGCTAATGATACTAGAGTCAGATCCAAGGAAGTATCTCTCAAAGATTGGATCAGTTCTATGCTTCAGTTCAAATGCTCTCAAAACATCTCTATCAGTTCCTTGATACTGTGTAAAGCGAGTTTCGATAGATCCATTGGTAAAATCAATTTCACTCTTATCATCATCTGCATGTCTCAGAGCAACCATGAAGACTTTTGCTTGAGCAGCAACACTTGCGGGTGGTGTAAATACCAACTCTACAGTTGCAGCAACCCCAACAGCAGCACCAGTGAGTCTTGTACCGATTGTTCCAAGTCCAGCATTGGTTTCAATAACACCAAACTCAGTATCAAAAGTATCACCTGAAGCATCATCAGAGAGATAGTTGTCTACCACAAGGACTTCGGATAGAGCATATTGATTATTGGTGACATCTGTTACTTGAACAATAAAGTGAGCAACATCATATTCGCCGCTATTGTAACTTCCAATTACATTTTCAGTAGGAGATCCAGAGGATGAAATAGTGGTATTTCTACCCTCAAGTCTGGCATGATTCAGATCATATGTTCCAATACCAGTGGTTTCACTATTACCAACACCAATCACCATTGCGTTGAGAACACCAGTTGTTCCTACACCAACATCAGAACCTGGAATATAATCAACTTTTAATGAGTCACCACTAATATATGCATGATAAGTTCCGTATCCAACATAAGCACCTCCACCAAGAGTGGTTGTCAAATCTCCATATTGGAGAACAGAAACATTTGTACCATCCTGTACGATATTGATGTTGTCATATGCAAATTCAGTTCTGTTAATATCTGGGGTAATTTCCACCATCAACTTGACAGAACTATAAGTCTTAGCAATTGAAACAAGACTTGATGTTGATCCTGAATTAAGAGCAACACTCTTAGTATCAATCAGGACAGGACCTATTCCAGTTGTTCCTACTCCAAGAAGATTGTCATCAAGATTGTAAGAAAGAACTGTGATATCATAATCATTGACTGAGGATTTCTCTGGGAAGAACTGAAGTTGTCCAGTTGTACCAGAAATAGTGAAGTCAAAAGTTCCTTGGTCATAGGTTGTTTCAACACGACCATATTGGTTTATGTAACCAAATGCACCATCATGGAGAAGATCAACAATCATCAACTGACGTTGGGCAGTAAATCTTCTATCCTTTACATATGTGATATACTTTTGTGCCCTGACTTCTGTAGTATCAAAACTATTTGAGATACTGAAAGCAGTTGGTCTAGGGTTACTATTAAATGTGCTACTAATATCATCAATGGACAGAACTCTGTTACCAACGGATTCTGAGAAGTCGGTAAGAATTCTACTAACGAAGGTTATTTGATCAGAAACAATGCTTGTCTGAGATCTGGAGTTTTCTTTGACAAGATCAAAATCATTAACACAATTAAGATCAATAAATCTTTCAATCGTGTTGACGGTATTAACTGAAGTCAAATCCGTCGATACACCAACAACCATGGCATTTCTGGAACCCTCTGGTAACTTGGATTCCATCTGATAATCAGAGAATTTTCTAAATCCTAAGGTATGATTGAGAGATCCAACCGCATCATTCCAAGTATCATAATCAACTTTTGATCTTAAAGAATATGAGAAGTTTTGATAATAGAAACTATCCTGTACTCTCTGTAGATTATCATTCAAATATCCTGAGTTTGTTTGCCATCCTTTGGATACTTTAGAAAGTGTATTAACATTTAAAGATGATTCAAAGTAAGATACTGAAGATGCGACACCTTGCGACTTGGACGATTGTCCAACGATAAGATCACCAGCGACAAAATCATCAGTAGAAGACACTCTGATAAATCCATTTTTTTCATCCCAACCAAGAACAGTTCCAGTGGCAGAGTCTGACTTTACAGTTTCACCTTTAGAGAAACCAATCTTTTTAAGTGTTGGTACAAAAATTGGGAAGTTTTTCGATGCTACAATTCTACCAGTGGAATTAGCAGCGTTAAAGTCACCAACAGATTCTCCACTCTTTACGAAACCTTCTAAACTAAAGGAAACTGTTCCAATACCACCAAGATTCTCCGTTACTGATTTAATAGTAAAGAGCTTATAGTTATAGTTTTCTGTATTAAATCCTTTTCCAGTTGATCCAACACCAACACTAACACCCTCTACCAATACTTCATCATTAACGGAGAATGGGAAGGAGTTGATGGTGGAGAATCCAACAGCCAAAGTAACTGTTGCATCCATGGTATTGGAATTATATGCGATCGTGCTAATTCCAACTCCATTTGAGTTCTGAACAGGAATGAATTTTGGAGCGGTATTATTCATTCCAAAAGTATTCTTGAGAATGGTAAGTTGACCATCTCCAAGATTATATTGTAAGTCTACATCAGAAATACGCTCATTAGTCTTTCCATCAAACGCCAAAATCTTAGGTGCTCTAATATATCCCTTACCTGTTGATGTAATGGCAATAGAATCAAAGGAAGCGAGAGAGTCAACCTTTACAATTTGTGGAAGATAGACACTTGGACGAATAGTCTTATCTACCTGAAAATTAAATCCAATATCTTCAATTCTAATATTTTTGATATTTCCAATAGAAGAACTAGATGTTTCTAAGATTGCGCCAGTTCCGATTCCAGTGGTTCCAATCTGACTTCCTGGAAGACCGGCAGTTACTGTTGAGAATCCTGGGAGAGAATAATAATTCTTACCACCATTCTCTATGAGAACCTGAGCGATTGGTCCGTAAGTGTGAGTGCAATTTGTTTCATAAGAAAGACTGGATGTGGAAGAAATATAAGATACTTTCTCAGGAGTCTCTGTTACGGTGTAGGTGAAAGTGTTTGTTCCACCAAGTCCTAGAGGGAAGACTCCACTGTAAACACTAGAACGAACATCAATTTCATTGTTAGAGATTACATCACTGTCCGAAATGATTTCTTGTTTTTCTACTGGGACATCACTCTCATAAACAGCATCAAGACGATAGTAAAGGGTGTCTGGAGTATCTTTATTAACTTTTAAAGTAACCTTCGCATCAGTGGTTATACCAACAGTTCCGGTTCTAACAACATCAAATGTAGAACTAGATTCATTTTTATCATAAATTTGAGTGAAAGTCTTATCGCGATAAAAATTAAGTTCAAAGGCAGAATAAGAAGATGCCTGCTTAACATATGCCAGTGAGGAATCTGTTACATCAAACTCAACTGTAGAATCTCTATATACAGAAAGTTGAGGATTGATCAGAGACAGAGTTCCTGCAGAGGAACTAGTGATACCAACGATCGCTGGTTTGAGTTGTGTGGAATTAAAGTAATCCTCTGACAGTTTGAATGTATTGTCGTCAATACGAACAATGTTATACATCTCATTGTTCGTAAGTCCTTCTGCGACGGCAGTGGCAGTGTGAAGGATTTTTTGACCAGTGACATAACCATGATCTACAATAGTAATCGCATTGGTCGTGGTATTAACACCAGCAGCGGTAAAGTCTTTAGGATCAATGAGAACTCTTCTGTTGAAGTCATTATACTTAACAGTGAATGATGTTGTTAGAGATGGATTTACATCCATAAAGACAACATGTTCTCCAGCAATACCATGAGATTCTGCTACAGCAACTGTTACTTCATTTCTTCGGAGTTCTCCAGTGATGGAGATGTGCTTGGTTTTGAGGCTATGATATGATCCTGTTCCAATGCCACTAAAGAACAAAGTGTTAGAGGAGGTTGTGGTGGTTCCTATGCCAACAAAGTTTCCAGTGCTGCCTAACGCAACACGAACTGTTGCCAGACCAATCAAACTATCTGTGATTCTAGCAACGAATAAGTTTTGTCCATCAGAAAGGGTTTTGGCAGTCGCTACACTATTTTCAATGTAAACCAAACCACTTCCATTCCCTGGAGAATATGTAACTTGATCTCCTGTTTTTAATTCATGATCTGGAAGATACAATGCTTTGGTTTGAATAAATTTCTCACTAATTCCAGTCCCTGGATTAGAGAAGGACAATGTGGATCCAATGCCAACTCCAGCGATTGTTCCGAGACCTACGGTTTCACTTGGGTTAAAATAGATTTGTTTATTTCTTCTGTATTCATAATCAGTCTTGAATCCAGAATTAATTGTTAGTTTTCTGGGATTCTCATAAATCTTTGTTGTTACGGTATGAGCAACAGCAACCGTGCCGTCAACAGCACGGATAACTCTAATTCTAGAAAGTCTTGGTTCAACATTCAGAACCTTAACTTTTTCTGTTCCAATACCAAGAATATCATTCTCGGCAATGGTAGGATAAGAAATATCTCCAGTTACTGAGAGATAAGTAACAATTCCAGTTACACCATCAGTTCCAATACCAGATGAGGTAGTCCCCACTCCAGCGAGTCTCAGGATGTTACTAGAAATACCAACCTTATATGATCCCTCCAAGAGAGATGAAGTTGTTGATAAACCAGAAATAGTCAGAGTGTTATTATTCTCAAATGCATGTGGATTTGTAGAGAAAGCAACATATGCTCCTTTATTTCCAATTGGAGAAAATTCCACACCAGTAATAGAACTGGTGGCAAAACTTACACTAGTAACTGGTTTTCCACTGATTCTACTGACTCTTGCGTATGCTCCATTTCCACCAGTTTGAGTATTATCAAATTCGATAATATCATTAACTTTATAATTATTACCACCAGTAATAATACCAACATTTTCAAGAACACCTGGACTTACAGATGTAATATCAACATTTTGATTTAAATCATTAGGTAGAGAAAGATATTCATATTTGCTATTCCCTGGAATTAAATTGTATGGAGCTACATTTCTAAAATAATCTGTAGAATTCAAATCAAATAAATCTTGATTTGATCCAGGATCAAAATTAAATTTATTAGGAACTCCCTTAAAGTTTGCTCCAACAAGGTATGGAAATACTGGTCTCTTGAAATTTAAGAAAGGTCCAGAAGAATCAACAGTTAGTGTATTAATAGTGGCAAAGTAAGCATACGTTCCTTTTGGATATTCTGGAGTAACGCAGAATCTGCCATTGTTCTCATCAAGAACAGTTTCATCAGAGAGATTTTGATGATTGTAGTCTTCAACAAAAAATCCTTCTGGGAACTCTGATGTTGGTGGTCTATTGGTTTTTAAGTCGAGTTTATAACCAGATTTCATCTGAGTAACAACACCACCAGATCTGGTTACATATCCATATGGTCCGTAAATTGGGTGTCCATCATACGCCCATCCAATAATTGGAGAGTGGTCAGAAGATTCAATTTCTACATTGTTAGCAATTTTTAAGTCAGCGTTTCCATAGAGAATTTTTCCAGTTTGATCAACTCCATTTAATGCTTTTCTTAAACTTCTTGGTGCGTATAAATGAGAATATTGTGATCCATAATTATTGTTAACACCAAGTCTAATAAAACCATCATCATTAGTATATCCATCAAAATGTTTCTGGAATAAATTGGTTCTCCAGTTTTGAAGATTTGCAGATAGTTCTGCTCCTGCTCCTGGAAAATTAACTATTATTGAAGTCTGAGCATTGGTGTAACCAGCTCCACCAGAAACTACTTTGACTGAGGTTAATATGCCATCAGAAAGAATGGGAGTAAGAACTGCTCCGATTCCATCACCCGTCACAGTTATATCTGGAGAGGAGTTATATAAAGCTCCGCCATTCAAGATGATAACATCTGTGATCGCACCATTTGAAATAATTGGTGACAACTGGGCATTTTTCCCAGATACTAATCTTACAGTTGGTGGTCTATTGAAATTAACAATTTCAGAAGATCCATAACCAACACCCTGATTTGAAAGATGAACCGAGGTTACACTTCCTCTAAAAATTGGTTGAATTTGTGCTTCAAAAGTCTCTGACCCAATGGAAGAGATACCAATCTTTCCTTCTACAGAAACAGTAATGTCTTGGTAGTTAAATGAGTGTGTTCCTGATCCAGTAGAGGAAAAATCAAGATACTGTTTTGTTTGATAGTAGTAATCTTTATTCGTAGAACCAAGTCCAACTCTAGAAAGTCTAAAGTTGTTATCATCTACCTTAGTCGCGTAGTATTCAGTTTCACTTACTAATCCACCAATGGTAGTATCACCAGCAGTATATTTTAAAATTTCTCCAGACTGATAATCATGACTTGTGATTGTAATCTGGTTAGATGATGTATTGATTCCTGCAGCAGTAACAGTTCTTTGCTTGTTCTGATATCCAGATCCATTATTATTGACGGTAATGGATGAAAGAACTAATTTCTTATTATAAGACTTAATTTTTTGTTTTCCAAGTCCATGAATACCAAACTCAACTGTATTGATACCAACAATCGCATCATTTTGAGTTGGGTGAAGTTTGAATGTGGTATTATCAACAATAGAAACAAAATACTCACTATTCGTTGTCAGACCACTAATTGCTCTTTGACCATCGGGATCATAAATTACCCTTTCAGCATTTCTGAATTTATGATATGTTCCAATTCCGATTGTAGATAAAGTTGCTCCAATAGAAACCTCACTACCTTCAATTTGTGAATTAAATGAAATCTCATGAGTTATTCGTTTCATGTTCACCAATGCTACGGCACCAGTTCCATTTCCACCAGTAATTTTTACGACTGGAGGTGCTTCATAATCAAATCCAACATCAATAACTCTTATTTCTTCAAGTTCTCCTGATACTGCGACATAACCGGTCGCAGCTGTTCCTACCGTGTCTGATATGCTGAGTAGAGGTGGAGTAATAAGATCATATCCACTACCTGGAGCGAGAACTTCAATGTCATTAATCTTTCCATAATATACTAAATCATTTGACTTGTAATTTGAGATTTCGACACCATTAACTAAAACTCCGGTAAAACCAGGTTCAGTTGGGTGAACAGTTCCATCGATATTGGGTGTTTTAACCTCTCTTAATAATTTTTGAGATTCAAGAGATCTGTCTCTCAGATCATATCTTTTAATGACATTATTGGTTACTGTTGCATCGGCAATTGGAGAAACAAATGTGGAGTTGTAGATATCAGTTCTACTCTTCGCAAGTTGAATTGTTGTGGAACTAACTCTCTTTATAAAATAAAGACCTTCAGTAAGGATAGAGGAACTTACAACAGTTCTTTCATCCACCTCTCCTGATTCGTTAATAAACTTCTCAGATGTTTTTTCTGGTAGATAATAAACAGCATCTCCACTATAGAAACCATGATCAGTAACTGAGGTTATTTGTAATTGAGTTTCATCCGCAGTAAATGTACCGGAGAAAGTAATAGAACCATCTGTTGTTTCTATGGGTTGAGCATTATAAAAAGGAATAGATGGTGATGAAACTAAAAGTTTTTCCTGTTTTGTTCTAGATTGAATAGAACTAACATACACATTTTGAATGTTGGCAGAATAATTATTTGCAGACTTTAATACTTCAGAATTCCCTTTGAGAATATTCCTTCTGATCGTAAAAGAAGAGTTTGTATTTAATTGCCCCTGTCCTCTGATAGTAATTGTGTCAGCAGCAGTAATAGAAATAATTGTAGATCCTTTTTCGGATCCACCTTCGATAACTGTAATAGTATCACCGACTTTAAAATAGTGATCCGTTTTTAAAACTATTGAATATGTAAGGTCAGATAAATCAATTAATTCTAAACTCTTTACCTCATATACAGAAGAAACATTATATAACCAATTCTTTGAGACAGCATCTGTTGCATTAGATCCCAAAGTTTTGATCTTTAATTTGTCATCTTTTGCCAGATATCTTGTATTATCAACAGACAGATTACTCAATACATGATTTACTCTGACTTTAATTTCTTCATCTTGATCTAGGAAAGATGCTCCATACGCATAAGTGTTAATACCAATATTAGACTTATCAGAGATTGTCAAAGTGATGTTTGAGCAATCGTAGAATTGCGTTAATGATTTTGATTTAAAGGATACAACCCCAACAGTTTGGTTTGTGTAATTTACATACAACTCTCCACCAGTAGGGAATCCGACTGTAGAATCAACATCGATGATTGTTGAACCAGCAGCGACTTGCCCAATGACTTTTGTTTTTGGATGGGCAAAGAATTGACCATACAAAGCACCATCAACACCAATGTCTCTAGAGTATCCAGAGTCAATACTTAATTTGTAATAGGTCTCTCCTGTACCAACGTTTACCTTCTCGACTGCGGTAATAGGAGCATATGCTTTTGTGAATATATCTTTGTATGCATCTTGTCTCAAGACAGCTTCTTGAAGATTAGCAGGATCTCCCTCTACAGGTTCGACAACGATATCGTTAACGATTCTGTAATCAGCGTTAGATGGCGTAAAAAGAAAATCTCTTGGTCTTACTATTGTTACATCTTCATTATAGAGTGCTTTGAATAAAATCTCAAAAGATCTATCTGTTCCTTTGCTAAGATAAAAATCCTTTGACTGTTTAATAAAGACGTTTTGATTAAGATCTTCAGTAAAAGTTCTATTATTAAATCCAGGTGTTAATTGATATTTTACTTTTGTAAGGAATTCTTTTAAAAACAGAACACTTAAGTTTGTTACAGTCGCACCATCAACATGAGAATCTGCTTCTGATTCTTCAAATACAAGTTGTTCTGGTTTTGTCTTGTCCCTATAAGAAGAAACTCCAACGAAACCTCTTATGCATCCAGTAAATGATGATGAGGTTTTGCCTGTATATGAGATAATCTCATCATCAATTTTGATTAATCCATAAGAATCTGGAAATCCAATTGTCCCTGTTGGAGACTTTGTGAGATCAACAGAAATAGTAGAATCAGAAATTTCAATATCAGATCCTAAAATGACAGATTCTGTTAAATTGGTTGATTCATTTAATTTTAAATATTGATCAATATTTTGAATTAAATCAACAGGACCACCTTTATACTCTTGAGCAATATAGTATTGCTTTAAAAACTCTACAACACGAGGAAACTCTTCCCTTACATACGCAGGAACTTGATTCTGAACTACGTTGTTAAACTGAATTCTCTTTTCTGCCATTTTATGATTTTACGTTCTTAGTAAGAGTAAGATGATCCGCCGCCGGATGAACCAGATCCGCCGCTTGATCCAGATTGACCTCCGCCAGAGGCACTTCCACCGCCTCCAGTAGATCCAGTGGATGAAGGGGTAGTGGTTGTCGTGGTGGTTGTTCCTGTAGCACTGGTGGCGGTTGTAGTAGTGGTTGTTGCTATAGTCCTGTTAGTGACATTAGTTGATAACCCATCTGTATTTACCGTACCAAGATCACCCGTCTCACGGACAAGTGCTCCATTAGCGTAACTAGAAGATGAAATGTAAGTAGACGCTGATGGATCAAGACCAGAGGATATACTATCCACTACTGTATCGAATGTACTATTACTAATATCTAGTTGCAAATAAAGATCCTGTAATCCAACAACATCATTTGATGCTGGAGAAGCAGAAATTTCAATAATTGGTTGACCATCTTTGATTTTTCCTGCCAAGATGTTGACTGGATTAATTGTTACAATACCTTTCTTATAATTAATCGTTCCAACGTTTCTTCTGAGAATTGTTGCGCTATTAGAATTAACAGAGGGAACTGTGAAGAAGAATAATGATCCATCAATTCTATTTGTATTAGGCAAATCACCCAAATATACACTATTTGGGTTTCCAGCAATTCTGAACGCTGTGGATTTAATATTATATCCACTCATTCTCTTAATATGGAATTCATTACCAAAACCAATTTGATATTCAGCAAAAGTATTGGTAACAACTCTCAAGTCACGTCTCATTTGGACATTTGTGATATTGGAGGTTACTGACTCGTGACTATCATCAATAATCTTCAAGAATTTACTGTATTTGAATCTAGCGCCATATTTGTTCAGTTCTGATGACTCAGAATACTTATTTGCATTGTCTTGGACTGTGCTAGAGACATATGCTGAACTTGGTGCTAAATTTGAGTTATAGTAAACCTTAGAATCAACTTCCAAATACAAATATTTTAAATCTAAGATTTCTGGAACAATTCCAGCAACCGCATATTTCTTAAGACGATTTCTGATATTCTGTTTTACAAGGTTTGGTAAGAAATCACCAAATCTAGGTTTGATACTAATGAAAACCTTTCCATATTGTGGTGGAATTAAGTCCTCACCACCAAATACGGAAATTGACTCAGTTTCTGGATAAATCTTTGAAGGAATCAGAGTTTCATAGTCATCAGCAGTTAATGCTCTGTTTTGAGATGAGTAAATGCGAGGAGCATATTTTTTCACTGAAGAAATTGCCTCAATACTTTCTCCACCAGATGCATTAAGACCTGTTGACACAAAAGAGATGCCATCTGTGACAGTATACTCAACAGAGTTTCTTGTGTAAGTTAATTTACCAGAGAAAGCAAAGTTATTAACTCCGTTTGCGCTATCTCCACTACTTACAATGTAATTTGCGGTAATAAAGTTACCTTCTTCAAGTGCTTGACCAAAAACATCATCTCCGAAGAAGATCTCATATCTCTCATCTTCGATTTCTTGAATATAATAAACTTTGGAATCTGATTTTACACTAAACAGACTATCTTGAAGGGAATATTTAACTGATTGTGTTGATTGTTCGTTTGCCTTTACTGTGACCGATAAAAGATCAGTGTCAATACCAATATTATTCAGAATAAATCTTTGATTCGGATTTCTAGCACTATATGTAAATTCTGTGGTTAATAAAGTGCCTTCAAAGATTGGCAGATCGTCAAATGTTGCTACTCCATCAAGAACAGGAACAGTGACATCATCCAAAATTGAGAATACAAAGGACGAGTTGCCAAAGGCAGCCGCAGATGCCGCTACAGGACCCTTCTTAAGGGTTATAGAGACTGGAGGGGGTGTTATATCGGAAGCGTCAACAAAGAACGATATAGTCGCTCTGGATGCCTTTCTAGAGCGTGGTACATATCCAATATTTCTTGCTAATGCTACGACATTTTCTCTCAAAGTAGCACTATCAATAAATGCCTCATTCGCAACCATGTTTGCGTTGTATGAGGTAATATAGGTATTGTATGCCAGTACATCTAAAATCGTAGAAAGGTTAGACCCTTCAAAATCATAGTCGGTAAAACTAGAATTTGACTGTAGATAGTCTCTAAGAGTGGTTTTAATCTGGTTAAAGTCCAGATTTGAAAAATTGACTAGTGGCATTGTTACCTAGTTGCTTGCAAAACGAATTCTAATTCTTGTGCCGGAACATCAATTCCAACAATATTATAAATTACGATCGCCTCGTATGCGTTATTATCAAAGTCTGGTAATACTTTAACTTTTCTCAGATTGACCCTTGGTTCAAAGCGATTGATTGATTCCTCAATCTGATCTCTCATTGTTTCGGCAGAGAGATCGTCAATATTTTCAAAAAGTGATCTAGAGACATCTGATCCGAAACTTTCATCAAAAAACTTTTCTCCAGGAAAGGTAAAAACGATATTTCTAATTGAACGAGCAATTGCTTGCTCATTTTTAAGAGCAATTAAGTCATCATTCAGAGGATTACTCAGAAATGACATGCTAACATCTTTAAAACCTTGACTTACCCTTTCTAGAGGCACAAAAATACAGCGATTATATCTTATTTATTAAGGTATAAATCAAAATTCGTTCAAAGTTTGTGGAGGGAGCACTGTAAATTCTTCTTCATTTTCAAAAATCTCAGTTTCTTTCAAAGAATCGCGTTTTTTTGGCGTTTTATCGTCATTTGAGATCTCACGAAGCATCTTTTGGTGCTGATGATTGCCCAGATTGTCTAAAAAATCGGTCATTTTTCTAAAATTCGGGTAAATTTTCGTTATTTTTACGTTCTTTTGCTGTTTTCCAGAAATAATTCTCATCATTTCCAAGTCCATCGCGGTCATGACCGTTCTCAACTTGGTAATATACGGTTGAAACTTTGAAATCGGGAATTTTTGGTGTCTCTGGAGTCAATGAGTTGTCAAAAATGCGCGTCCTATTATTAGGATAGAGACAGAATTGACCATTATCAAGTTCAATCAAGTTATGCGACTTATGTTCTGACGGGTTTTCACTGGTCGCATAGTCAACTGCGTCAGGATCTTGGTGATAGTTATCAATTGTACAGATATAAGTTCCGGTTTGTGTTCCAAAATCGCGTGTATACACTTCATAATGCATAGAACCGATAAACTGCTTTTGAACTACAGTTACACCGTAGTCCATACAGTTCCAAAACTGCAAGTTATGTAAAGTTAGATCAGGAGTTGGTTTTACTGGTTCAGATACAAAAGCACTAATTGGCAATTTATCATACATTGCCGCATATTCAGGTAAATAAGTCTCAAAATAAAAAGCACGCCCAGGGATCGATTTAACCGATACCCAGACGCCTTTTACGAATTCACCATGTCCACTCTGATGATCAGTAAGATATTCCTTACGGACCCATACCTCTTGAGAAGGTAGATTAGCAATCAAACAAGCCATAGAAAAACTTCACGAGTCTTACTATCTATTTACCTTGTCCTCTATACCTTTTCTTTGCTCCATTACGAGAGGTCGCGGATAATTTAGTGTGCTTCCCCTCCCCTTGACGAGTTTTTTTCGGTTTTCCTACAATGTAACCACCATCTTTCATAGCTGCCATAATTAATCTCCTTGTAATTTGTACCGAGCAACGCGGTTAGATAATACGAGTTTTTTCGTGACCAACACGAATCCGAGGGTCGCACCAGATATCATAACCCTCTTCCTTGGCATCAAGACAGAATGATACATCTTCTCCACACATATCCTGTACCTTACCACTCTCAAAAACTTGCATCTTAGGAGCAAACCAGGGATACTCAAGGTTTTCAAAGACACCCTTCTTGATCAATACCCATCCAAAACCTGTGTAGTCCACGGTGAATGGTTTGCGACGTTTTGAGATTGACTCAACAGTTTCATGATTCATCACTCCACCATTGTTACGGAAGTCATCTTCTTCCAACCAATGTGCTACTGAGGTAGTCGTGCCATCCTCTGTAGCATACCACCCACCAACGATCTCTTTCTCTTCACCATCAGCAGGGAAGGCAAGATCACAAAGTTGCCAGAACTTATTTGTGTCGAAGACAATATCCGAGTCAATCCAGAGTTGGTAGTCATACTGCAACTTACCATCCCAAGGAATCTGCTTAGGACCACGCAGTACATTTGCTCCAAGAACTTTACAACGAGCAAAGTTTACCATGGAAGAATAGTCTTGACTGATCTGAATACTCAGACCACTTTGTACCATATCAAAACAGAGTTGTACAAAGTTTTTCAGAAAAACATATGAAGTACCTCGACCGGGCAAACAGAAGACAATCGTCTTACCCTTCATCCTTTCTTTAATTGCTGGAATATCCCACTCTTCTTCTTTCTTCGTGGGTGCTTTTGCTTTAACAGTGAATCCTTTAGCCATAGTTTGAATTAACCTTCAGATCAATTATAACATGTAGTATGTATAAAGTCAATATGAATCACACCCAGGTGGATCATTGGAATTTCCTGAACCTCCTCCAAGGGGCGAATATACTTCCTCATATGACAAATCCTCAAGTTCATAATCAGTCTTCATTAGACCAACCATTCCCTTGAGGGTTTTCCATGTATTCGTAAACTGTGTCTCTGTTAGATTATTGTATATACACTCTTGTCTTGCATAGATGTGATAGACCTTTTCCATAGAATTTTTTTGGGGCAAATTTTTTTCCTATTCATGAAATCGAAAGTTGCATTATATATCACTCGCGAATTGTCACCTCTGTAGGTTAGGGTAGTTAAGCGTTTTTATATACGGCATCGCGCCCCGCGCATAATAACAACGAACCGCAACAACTGCTGTTCGGAGTGATATCTAATTTTAGCATATTTGGGGCAGAGTGTCAAGAACTGCCCCGCTGCTAAGTATCAAAGTTCTTCCATCATTTCATCGAGTTCAACTAAATTCAGATTAACATCGTTCCATTTTACCCCATCAGGAGTTGCGCTGCTAAATTCCATTAACATGTGAGAGAGTGACTTATATCCATGCGCCGCCCATCCTTTGGCGATATCATATAGTGCCTCATCATTACCAATCCACAGAGCAACATTCCAGGTCTCATAGTTTGCCCATCCATTGTATGTTGTGTCTTCGATTGTGGTTTGGAAAGTAGTGGTCATAAAGTGTGAGTAGTGCTTACATAGTTACAACACTTTAGGGGGGACAATTAATGACACTGCCCCACCACTATATGTTACTTACTGAAGCACCACTATGTGATGCTTACTCTACCACCTGACAGGATTACTCAGGTCCTCTACGTAACTATCAATCACCTGCTCATTCCCCTCCAATTCAAATAGATTCTCCCAATCAATTTGATGCGGGTCAAAGTCTTCCATCACCTCTAAATCCAGGGTGATT
>Ga0098037_1000680_pt1 | contig 16674 bp, 26 predicted proteins | sample 5_EtaG_FD_75050 | JGI IMG/M metagenome (GOLD analysis project Ga0098037, IMG submission 75050) | Marine viral communities from the Subarctic Pacific Ocean - 5_ETSP_OMZ_AT15132 metaG | ecosystem: Environmental > Aquatic > Marine > Oceanic | place: Pacific Ocean | collected 2015-01-08 | reverse complement strand
CATGACTATCCCCTATTGACTTCGTAGTCGCCAAACACGGAAGTGATTTCGCATGGCAGTGGTAAGTCTTGCTTGATCTCAATTTGAGCGTACTGGTCAAATCCTGATCCCCTATATTCAAGATCACCCGTCACCAACGCTTCGGCTCTGTCCATGTCGGTAGAGGGATGGCGTGTTGGTTTCCGATAACCATTTATTATTGGATGGGCAGAACTAATCATCCGCGCAATGATCTTTGACCATCGCTTTTTCTGCCCTTGATCTGTTCCATCGTCAGCCGTTTCCATTGGAACGGTCTTGAGTGTGCTTGTGAACGGAAGCCCTACCACAATAGTTGAGGCAAGCCGCGTAAGCGTTATTGCTCCGCTTGATACAGTAAGGTCGGGGTGCGTGGCTCCGTCCGCCAGGACGGATACCGTCTTTCCTTCAAGATGGGAAAGCCCACTCACAGAAGCGGTAGCACTGCCGGAATAGGATAGAGCGGAATCGACGGCGATATCCCAATCCACTCGTTCAATCGTTCTGATGGTTCCCGATGTGTTGCTTCGTTTAACGAGAACCCATGTTTCGTCAACAGTGTCGTTGGGGATCGTGACCACAGACTCAACGGTTCCATCCGTTACGTGTCTTGCCCAACCCACTGTTTTAAAGTCATCACTGTCAAGCAGGGACGGATCAGCCGTCATCGACAGCAGTGTTCCATCTGTTCTCACGCACCAGAGGATCGTGTACGGATATAACTGATACGACATGGAGATAATGCCCGATGTCGTAACATGCTCTGATAACCATGACAGGTCATCAGAATCATAGAGTTCTATGTTTGATGCCGCCCTTTGCTCGTAAGTTCTGACCTGTCTGCCAGAGCCTTGCACGAACACAGTGAAGCGGCCCATTTGTTCCGGCTGAATATGTCTGCCGCCGTATGAGGACATACGAGAGGCGAGAGGCAAGTTACTGGAAGATAGATACTGATTGGGTAGTAGCCTATGCTCACCACCGGATGTTCCGATAATCAGTACCCTTCCAGAATGTAGCCATTGAATCTTCTCTTGCCTGTTAGAAGCAAGCACTAACTCAAGAGGGTCATCTGCCGCCGGAGAAGCAGGAATGGTGAACGCCTCAAAGTCGGCGGCTTTCGATGCCCACAGGGTTTGCGGGTCTTTAGTTCGTCCGCCAAACCACAGGCGTTGCTCAAAGAACACGGTAGTCAGCGGGAAGCCGTCTGCGTGTCCGTCAGAGTTACTATCCCACGGTGCGCCTGTTAGTGACGGCGTTGCCAGTGTCCAACTGGCCGCTCCTGTTCTTGAGAGTTTGCGTGGTTTAAACGCTGAGTGAACGATGTACATGACATCGTTGGCTTGGGCAAAATGCAAATCCCATATCTCAGTCTGCGACCACGGAGAGACAATCTCGTAAACACTGCCACCCGATGTAACCTGTGCGCCGTTTGTATAGAAGCGAATGTACAGGTCGCCAAACTCAAGCACGTATGACTCGTCACGCGAAAAGACAAACGATATCAGCCGCGTTGACTTAGACGAATCCTTAACGGTATTGATGTACTGCATACCGCCTCTTCGTCGTACCCCGCCGTGCGGGTCAACGATAAAGTTCTCTAGGGTTTCACAACCCTTTCGATACTGATCTGTATCAATACGGCCCCACAGTTTGCGGGAGACTTCTCCCGAACTAAAGTCCGTGATGATCCTTTGAAGTCTAGCCACGGAGAGCCGTAAATCGCGATTCAGATGTTAATTGTTTAGAAGTGCTTTCCAGAGCATCAGTGGTTCTCGCCTCATCAAGCGTTGTGTTGTACATCGCCTCAATGTTGGCAAGAGAAGTATTGGATGCAGATATGGAGTAAGCGATCTCTAGCGCGAGTCGATACACGATCACGCTGATAACGTGAGCATCCAACAATGATTCAGATACATCCGATGAGACATACTTGACAGAAAGCGTGGCTTGGTCAGACAGGATATCCCTGCCCTCAACCGACCAGTTATAGTCAGACCCCTTTCCTTCGGGATACGCTCTGATTACTCTGAGGCAATCATTCGGCAGTCTGAACTTGTACGAGTATTCCGATACGGGAGTGTCCGCAAGCAGGGCGCATGTTGCCCTTTTGGTAGCGCAGTTCCACGGGTAACTTTTCAGCACAAACTGTTTTACCCCGTCATACGCTTGGTTGACAGTCTTTGCCTCTAACGTGTTGTCAGAGAATGATGTAATACGATCCGCGCCGATAACAATCAGCGCACGATTGGCTATGTCTACTTGACTTGTCATAGTAAGAAAGGGGGCGAGTTGCCCCGCCCCCTCAGTGGCTTACTCAGTACACTCAATTTCGACCACACGATCCTCGTCGATACGAGTCGCGGCGGCACTGAAACGGAGATATACGTGGTGGGCGAAAGACTTGTCCGCACGTTCAGCGATCTTGGTTTCCACATCACGGCCAATAGCAAGGCCGATAGCGTCCTTCTGGTAAGCCAGACAGGAGCGAGTCGTGGAGGCAATAGCCAAACGCTCAGAGCGAATGAACTTGAAGCCCAAGAAGGTATCGAACGAACCGGAGACAAGAGCCTTGACCGTGTTGTAATCACTCGAAGTGACTTCGGTCGTGGCAAGCAGGTCTTCCATCTGTTCTGAACCACAGATGAGGAAGCGGTCGTTCTCAGGAACTTCCTTTCCATCCATCATCTTTTTCGCCGCACGGAGTTTGGCAATGGTCATACCTGCGGAACCGTGAGCAATCGTGTTGCCCGCCGGGAACGCAACGGCAGAACCCGCACCATCCGTGGAGTTGGCAAGAGCCGCACCGATGACAAGATCATCCCACGCACGGTTCATCGCACCTGCGCCAATCTGGACGTAAGACGATTTGGGATCGACAAGCATACGCAGGGTATCCTCATCATCCACCAAATCACCCCACTGCCAGTCACGCATCGTGACAACGCGCCGTGAGTGCGGCACATCAAGAACCGGAGTGTCGGTGTGGCGAGTCGTTTTCTCAGCCGCATCTACGTGGCCGAGTCGCTCGAAGTTGTGTTTTTCACCTGTGACAGCAACGTTCCGTACAGTGTTTCGCAGACGACCTTCCATCTGCTTTGCAAGAAACAGCACGTTCGATTCAAATTGCTGTACAAAGGCGTTACTAATTGTATTAGCCATTTTTGACTTTACCTTTGATAGTTAATTGAAGTTGACACTGACGGCGCGGCTACCTGTGATACAGACCGTTCCTATCTATTTACGTCAGACTAGACGCGAGACAAACACTGGACGTTTAAACGCTACCCACTGCCATCTCAAATAATTTCGCCCTCTGGTCGATAAGGCTCTGCCTCCGTGGATCAATCTCGTCCAAAGAAAACAGTTGTTCTGTAAGTTCTTGTGCGCGATCCATCGCTTCCTGCGTGGTCATCGTGGCACTCTTTGTGCCTTCCATCTTGGATTCCTCAAGACCTTTTGACAGGGAGTAGAACAACTTAATCATCTGAGGATCGTTGCCCGCGCCCGAATCATTGAGGTAGTCAACCAGACCACCTACTTGTTCGTCCAAGAAGCGCACTGCTTTCTGTGCAAGGTCTACCCGCGAGTCATAGGCGCGGCCCCACTCTTCCTTGAGTTCACCGACTCTTGCTTCATGTGCGGCATCTGACTCTGCTTGGTAGGTGGAGTCCTGCTCCGCCATCCATTCATTGAGAGCCTGTGCCTGTTCTTTAGTGAGGTTTGCTTTGTGGAAGGCTTGAGAGAATTCGGGTTTGTCTATCCCATAGCCGTCAGGGGCTTCTGGTCTTCCCAACTTGCCCCACATTTCACCCCACTCATCTTCAGTGGTTGGAGTGCGGTAGACGCTTGGCACTTGCGTCATCCGCTCATTGAACTTCGCCCACTGCTCTTCTGAGGCATCGTCAGAAGGAATCTGTACGCTCCTTCCTATCAACCCTTGTGCGTTGATAAACTGATTTGCAAGATCAGTTACATCCTTGACGTTGGACATTGCCGGATGCGATGCCACATCTTCTGGCAATCCATCAGTCCACATGCTTTCGACAACAGGTTGGGTTTCAGACTCAGTTAATATCTCGTCCGCCATGCTTCACTAACTCCTTTATGTATGACACCATTAAACGCCTACCTTCATTAACAAGGGTTTCATTGATGTCTCCCTTGACGTATGAAGGACTCATAAGCACTTCGTCAAGATGCTTTAGCACCTCTTGACCTGCCTCTGTACGGAAGGCTTCGTAGAACAGCCTAGCCTGCTTGTTCATTCATCTGCATTTGCATTGCGGCTTGCTGTTGTGCTTCTTGTTCCTGCTTGAGTCTCTGTACGTCTTTGGGGCTACGGATGGCATCAGCGGGGATACCAATGCGGTCGAGTGCGATGCGGTATGCTTTTTCCACATCCATCACGTTGACCACACTTTGATCCAACTGTCCAAGCGTCATTGCAACTTCAACGGCGCGTTGGATAGATTGAATGTCTGCAAGTCTCTGGCTTCTCGCAAGCGGCCCCTGATACTCAATGTCGAGATCAGTGTCATACCCTGCGAGTATTTCCGGCATCTGTTTAAACTGGCCGTTGCGGTACATCAGACCGAAAGCGCGTTCAATCAGAGGATTCAAAAACTCTGACTGAAGCCTTCCCATCGTTGGGCCTAAGACCCGTTGCATCAGTTCGTAACGAATCTGAACTTCCGTTGCTGTCGCGTTAGGACGCTCTGGAATGTGCAACTGATCTATGTGGTAGATCGCACGGATGGAGTCTCTTAACTCCTGTGATTTGATCTGTGCCGCGTTCCAATCTGTGTAGTTGGTGAGGGGTCGGATCGCTTGTGTGTCACGCACATAGGTGACTGCGCCCGCCTCCATGTGCAGATCGGAGATCACGCCTGTTGCGGTTGCCATCATGGGCGGGTCAATCGACTTCTCCCATGCCGCGAGTTCGTATCGCTTGGCTTCATTGAGTGTCCTGATGTCAGGACGAGCCATCAATGCGGGAGAGAAACCATATACGTCATTGGAAATCTTTGACCAACGCGGAGTGTGGTAAGGTTTCTCAAAGTAACCGCCCTCTTCCAGAATCTCCCTGTCCTCTACCGCGATCCAACAGGACTTCCACGGCTGATCTGGCATGGCCTTCTTGTAATCCACTTCCCCTGCGGGCGTAACCGCATGGAGAACCCGATGAGTGCGGTCAGGATTCTTTTCAAGATCGGCTTTGATGCGCGGCGTAGATACATTCGGCCACCGTTGCGCGATCTGTCGTGCAGACATGCGGCGCTCATGGAAGACAGTATCCACCACACCGGAATAATTCTCATCAATCGCAACGCCAGACATGTGACAGACCATGAAGTTCAAGCCTTCATTCCAATCAACGTACATGCAGGACGTTCCGAAGCAGGTAAGGTCTTGGTATAACTCGTTTACCTGCGTGTCAAAACTGGAATCCGCGAAAGCGGTCAGCATCCTACGGCGACAGTCATCTAGCCATGCGGAGGCTTCAGCATCGTCGTTGAGTTCAGCCTCACGGAACCGTAATTCAAACCATACGGATGCAGGGTTAGTTACTGCACCATGAATGTGTGAGGCCAACAGGTGATTCGCGTGGATTGCCGTCGAATCATAGATGTGAACCGTGCGGCTCTTGTCACCCTGTATTCGTATGGTGGTGAAATCACCCTTGTGCGGAAGCACATAGGAAGCAACTTCCTCCCATAGAGTCAACCAAGATGATCGGTTGCCCTCAAGCGTTTCAAAACGCTTAATCAGTTCTTGAGCATTAGCCATTATTCAGTAGCCTGTAGCGCATCCCATTGTGTTTTCGGCATCCAAGCCTTTACTCCTGCGGCAGTAGCCGCCGCCTTATTGGGGTAGACCTTTCCGTTGACCGTATCCACGACTTGCGTTCCTTCAGTCAGCGTAGTGGAACCCGCATAAGGGGTCGTTGGTGAAGCGGAGACAGGAGTCAACACAGATGGAGAAGTTTCCTCTGTTACGCCAGAGGTCAGCACCGTGCCGGAGATTCCAGAACCGCTTGCCACACCCAAATCTGCGGCAGGGTTTTGTGCGGCAAGAGCCGCCGCTGTGGGAGCGTTGACTGCTGAAGAGCCTGATGACCCTAAATCCAGTGAAGCGAGGTAGGCATCAAGATCGGAAGTGATCTGATCGATTGCCGGTTGTGCAGAGGATGAGGACGAAGACGAGCGACTGCCACCGCCTCCACCGCCGTGGCTTTCTTCGGCGGGTGCGGGTTTTTCTTTTTCTCTGTGATCGAACTCACTGATCGTGATGTCACCGTGAGTATCGTGCCCTGTGGTTGAGCGAAACTTTCCGCTTCCAAGCTCTTTTTCGACAAAGGTAGTGCCTTGATATTGAAACGCACGCGTGCCTTGTTTTGTCATGTATAGATTTGTGCCGCCGGGAGCGCCGGGGGAAACAGGATTCCCGCCGTAATAGCCGCTTTCTGTCGTGGCGCGTGCCTTGTAACCTTTGTTGGGGTTACTGCCAAACATTCGACTGGTTCTGCGGATTGGATACTGCACTCCATCGACTTCAAACTTCTTAGGGCCACTACTGGAGCCACCACTGGAGCCACCCGGCATTTTGCGACCTTCCTTCTTGCCGTATTGCTCGTAGTGCATCTTGCCGTACTCGCCAAGAGAAATCTTGCCTTTCCAGTTCTTCTCATAATCCGACATGAGGTCGCCATAATTCTTGGCGTAGGATGTGTAACTTGCCATCAGAGGCTCCTGTGTACCTTTAATTTTTTGACGGTGCTGAACCCACCGATGTTTGCTACCTGATCTATGGCTAACGCGAAATAACGAAACGCATCAGCCCCGTGTGATGACCAATCGTGTACAGGCTTGGCGCGATACTCTCCCTTCTTATCGTCATATTCGCGGCGATAGTTAAAAAGCGAATCGAGTCCACCCTTGCACTCGTTTTTGTCAAACCAACATCTATGAAAAATGGTACGGGCGGCGTTGATGCCATCCGCGATAGGAAGTCTTGGGATCACGTTGAAGTAAATCCCCATCTGTGCGGCGATCTCATAGCGGGATCGTCCGGTTGATAACTCCCTTACCTTGAGATCGTGCGGCCCCCAATGCTCTCCATAGATATACGGGCGTTCTTGAAGGGTGCGGATGTAGTAATCCAAGCCCTGCCCCTCATCTTGGAAGTATTCGATGAAGCGAATCTCATGGTGGACGAACTGCACGAACCAGATTGAAGTCGCATCCCCGACACCGATATCCCAAAAAGTGTGGACAGGGATCATGTTGTCGTAGGGAACCTTACCGATGCGCCCCTCATCCTCCGCCTTCTGCAACTGATCGGCGTAGTAGGCTCCACGCACGGTAGATGTAAACTCTGCCTCTAACTCCTGAGAGAACTCTTCGGGTGTCATCACCCTTCTCAGTTCCTCTACCTCTTTCTCAGCGAGTACCCCTGCGGTCTTCCACGGGATATGTATTCTTTCCCATTCGGGATCAGTCTCGGCAAACTCCCACTTCTCCCAAAAGTCATTCATCTTCCCATTGGGCGTTCCGGTGAACATGCACCATCCCAATCTGTCCGCGAGAGTGGGTCTGACCACCTTATTGAAGGCATCAGACGGGAACATTCCGTACTCATCCAACACAACCCCATCAAAGTACAGACCTCGCAGAGAATCAGGATTGTCAATACCAAACAATTGAATACGTGATCCATTCGGGAAGTCGGCCCTCAGTTCGTTTTCCATGTACCGCATCATGGGGATGTTCTTGGTGAACTGTTTGACGTTATCCCACGCGATCCGTTTTGCCTGTCGGTATGTCGGAGCCACGTAACCGAAACGTGATCGTCCATCTGACGCGGACAATGCCCCTACAATTAAGTGATTGACTGCGGCGGTTGTCTTGCCCGACCTACGGGCGGCGGTCACTACCACGAACCGCTTGTTCTTCAGCGCCTCATGTATCCACTTCTGGTGGTCATAAGGCTTATAGGGAATCCGAATGACTTTAGTCATCCCATTTAAATTCCATTTTGAGCGGCGCGTCTTCCGCTGTAACCTCCACTGCCTTCACCTGTGGGATGAGGTACTTGGCTACGTCTTTGTGGCACTCAAGGCGCACAGAGAGCGGTACAGAGGGGTCTTGAGCCACCCCTGCTATCGCCACAATCGGGTCATAGTTAGGGAATAACTCGTTGATCTTTTCCAATATGGCCGCACGGTTCTTCCCTTTGGTTACTGCGGTTGACACCTGTGCCTGTGGCTTCAGAAACAAGTCCTTAGTGGGGAGTCTCCACCGTGCCTTCCCTGCTTTCCCGCCACCTGTCTTGATGACATTCAGCCTTTTGGCGGCTTCATAGATCGCGCTATGACGGAATCCGTACTCGTTTAACTTCTTCTGGATGTCAACTGAAAGATGCTCTTCACCATCCGATAGAATCTCCATCATGTGCGTCATAGCCTTTTGCACACGGGGTGCTGGCTTAGTATCATGTGTCATATCGGGTAACTGGTTGAGATTTGCTCTAGTGTGTGACTACGTACCTACACGCCCAACACCGCCCCCCCTGCAAGTCGGGGGTGGGGGGTCGTTTAAACAGGCGATCAGGTAAGAAACCCCCCCTTATCAACGCTTTACATAACTCCCCATTACGCGAACCACACTGACCTTGTGGTTGTCTGAGGGTTCCATGTGTGCGGCTTTTGATTGTGTGAGGTGTGGGTGTTTAAACATCCTACTGTCACGCAACCGTTTAAACGCTAGGAATACAGGGGTTATTGCTTGCGCTATCGCTTGATTCAGCGTGGCGCTTTTGGGATGTTCTTTGTCGCCTATGGATACTTGCGGTTGACTTTTGGGGGTTGGCGGCAGTTGACCCAGATGCTATCCTTACGGCTCTTTCAATGAGACTTATGAGGTTTAAACATGACACGAATCAGAGACATGAGAACCCGCGAACAATGGCTAACCCGTGGGGTTGAGGTATTGAACGCTGAGGTATTCACCCCCGCTGATATGGGCATTGCTGAGAATGTCCGCGTTTCTGTGGGCTTTCCTAGTGGTCGAGGCGGGCGGAATAATGCAATCGGTCAATGTTGGTCGCCGTCTGTATCCGCAGATCAAACGATTGAGATGTTTATCTCGCCTTCAATAGATGATCCCGTCCGCGTTCTGGATATTCTCGCGCATGAGATGATCCACGCGATTGTCGGTCTTGAATGTGGGCATAAAGGCCCGTTTAAACGATTGGCTAATGAGATTGGATTGGTTGGCAAAATGACAGCCACGACAGCGGGCGATGATCTAAAGGCCAAACTCCAAACCATTGCGGACAAAATCGGGGAATATCCACATTCCAAACTAGACCCAAAGGGCAAGAGTAGCGCCCCAAAGCAAACCACGCGCCTCTTAAAGATCGAATGCCCGTACAGCGAATGCGACAACATCGCCAGACAATCAGCAAAAGCCTTTGAGAAATACGGCTTGAGGTGTGACGCTTGCGACGTGGCGATGGTTTGCTATCAGTAGAGCGTCAACTATCTTTGACAGACTTAATCAACCACAACAGCCCCCGCAAGGGGGTAAGGACGTTTAAACGATGATTCTTATTAATGTGAAGTATCACGGGCCAACCAATCGCAAAGGCTCACGATGGACGGCAACCATGCAGGACGGCGTTGTTGACGGCCTCACAACCAAACTCCGCGCTACCGTTAGTTATGACCACGGCAACAAAGACAAACACGACGGACGATTAGAGGCGTGTCTATGTCTGATCCGCAAGTGGGACGCAAAGCACCCCCAAATTATTATTAGTCGTGGCAAACGCAGTTGGAAAATTAAACAGGTGGGAGAAGATCACCGGCACGAATATATCTTCACCGCTTACGCTGATTATGAGGACGTTTAAACATGCGCCTCTTTGAAACATGGCGAGACACACCGCCACACCCTATCACTTCAGTCAGGAAATGCCGGTTCTGTTTGGCAAGGACTGACGACAAGTGCGCCCACGGTAAAGAGGTAAACATCAACAGACCTTTTGACCGTGATTATTCCTGCCATCTTTGGGACTGGAACGGAGGCGTATACAGTGCCGAAGAAGCAGAACAACAGGGACGATTCATCTATTACGAATGGCTTAACAAACAGGAGTTTGTCAAATGAAATCAACACCCACTGTAAACAAGTATCAATATCTGTGGATAGTTCAAGGTCATTACGGCTCTTGTGGTTGGGAGGATTTGACCGCCTCAACCAATTACAGAGAAGCGCGGGATGACCTCAGAGACTACCGAGACAACGAGCCATACCCCCACAGATTAATCAAACGGCGAGAGCCTAACCCCGCATATCAGGAGGGCGTTTAAACATGGACGCAATTTTTACCCTACTAATACTCTTTATCCCTATTGCCTCAGTAGTTGCTATCATGTCCGCGATTGCTGAAGCGATTGAATACCTACAATCGGAGGACGTTTAAACATGTACAAAATCGGACACCTTGAGCCTAACGACATGGGCGAAGACCAAGAAGAACTTGCCGCATACGTCATGGAGCAAGTCAAAGATATGTCATTTGATGAGAAGGACGACTTCAACGAGGGCGCTTTCATTCAAACCGCTTGCAAGGAACTTGGCTGGGCAACCGTGCCGCAGACAGGCGGCTTTGAAGTCAGTTGGGAGTTTAGTATCCAGATCGATGGAGCCTCAACAACTTTTGATGAAGGCGAACTGCTTGGACTTGCAGAAAAGCACAATGTCCCAGATTGGTTGATCGAGAACTTCGATGATCCGCATGAGGTTGTGTTCACTTACACATGGCAAGGCAGACTTTGCGGCGAACACGAAACCAAGACACCGCTCATTCACTTGATGAATTGGATCGAGCGCGAGTCTGACAATCATTACACTTTCAACGCTTAGGAGACTGAACAATGACAATCTATGTGATCTATGGTGGTATGGACTGCGATTGCGTGAAGTATGAAGACAGTACGACCTGCGCCAGTCAATCAGACTTTGAAGAATGGGAAAATGAACTATACGAAGACGCTGAAGGTACAGTGTGGGCGCGTCAGGTCAGCAAAGCAGCTTATGACAAGTTCTCACCTTCAAGCAGAGACTTAGCACTAGAAGCATACGAAGACGGACACCCGCACATCGTATACGTTTAAACACATGGCAAGATAGACACCTATCTTGGATTCAAATAGCGTCACTGATGCGACTTGCAGGAGAGCGAGATGAAAATTCCTTTCGGGATTACCTTAAAGCGAGTTGGTTACAACTACAACGAAGTTTCTGAGTTCTTGAATTGTTCGACCAATCTTGAGGAGCCGTTGCAAACCGATTACCAAGAGTTTCTCAATGACTGGCTAGACGGCAAGATCAAAAAGTCAACGCCGGTCGATGTCGAAGTGCTGAAGACATTCCACAGTGACTTGGATAACCGTTGTCAAATCGATTACCGCGAAGACCACGGGCAGAGTGCATCTATAAAGCGCGGTGGGAAACGCTTCGGAGATGTCGCAACCGAGTTAGCGAACCACCTCAAGGCCTACGACATCGTTGCCAACAACTAGTCGAAACCGCCGCGAGGCGGTCTGGCGCAGATAGCCCCCGCATTAGGGGGCTTTCTTTTTATCTCAAGTGTCGGGGCGGGGATTCTTGGAAGGACTCCAAATCGTAGTGCTTAGTCGCTCCGTTGTCGCCGTCACTGTGGACTAGCAGTCTATCACCTAGACTCTTGATCTGTTGCGCCCTGTGGTCGGGGTCAAACTCTCCCCCTATTACGCCAAGCATCTTTCCCCTATACCAGACAGTAGGAACCAAGTCTCGTCCGACAGTAGCGCACATGTCGGCGGCGCTTATTTCTTTCCAAGCAACTCCGCCTTCTGGCGTTGCATGTCCTGTCGCCAAGCGTCCGTGTCTCTCTTGTTAGGGGTGGGGTCGGGGTTCATGCCAAGTCGCTCACGCTCAAGCCATGTTACATCTTGAACCGCGAACCACTCTGCGTTTTCTTCGCCGTCGAACTGGTCGAAATATTTATCGGGATGCTTATGCTTTTTTTTCATATCCCTACTACTACATTATACTTCAAGTAAACACCAAGTGCAAATTCTAGTTGACATACCAGTCACGAAAATCTCTCATGCGTATGCAGACGTAGCACTCCTGATATTCAGTACCCTTCTGATGAAGCACAACAACGGGCAACCTGTCGCCCGCTTCACGGACTGCTTGATCCATCCCTTCTCTGAGGTAGGTCGGCAAGGCTTTCCGTTGCTTGACTTCAATCGCCAAGTGGTCGTGTTCAACGTCGATACGTGACTCACCGTTGCACCCCGTCCGTGTCCCGCCCAACAGTTTCGCCACCATCCTCTCGGCATGTTTCCAAGAACTCATCTTTGTATTCCCATAGGGTCTGGTTGTACTTACGTTTAAACACTTCCGCCCAAGTGATACCGCTCGGCGCTCGTTCGTTACGATGCTTGGCGCAGTGACGGGCGAAGCACCTCTTCAAAAAAGCCGGTGACTTCCGGTATTCCGGTGAGGACATATCTATACTCATGGCTGAACCTCATTGTTGGGGGGTCAAACCAAAGGGAGAACTGCCCAGTCCACCCCTCATCATGTCTTTGCTTTGCCACCTCAAGGAAGGTGGTCGGCATCTTTTTCATTTTGATGTACTCTTCTGACAGGGGGTCATGGTCGGGGTGTATCAGATAGTCTTCACGCTTATAGTTGCGACGAACTAAAAGCACATTGTCTACAAGATCGGAGATCGCCCCACTGCCTTTGATACTCCACTTGTCATCACGTGCGTATTTGTTTTCTGGCTTGCGGACATGGGCCACCACGAATACATGCACTCCTGTATCCCGTGACACAGCCACCATATCGCTGATGAATTCCTGTTGCGCTCTGTTTAAATCATCCCCCTTAATCTTCAGCACACTCATGTTATCCATGATGATCTTGGTGACACCCAACTCAAGCGCGGCGTACCTCATCACACCTACCAGTGTGCGTTGGTCGATGCTTCCCATGTGGTTGTAGATCAGCATGGCTTTCGACAGCCAGATCATTGTCGCCCCGATGTCGTGATCCGTGATCTTTTCCATCCGCTTGGCTGTGGCTTGGCGCACTATCCGCCCAAGATTCTGAGCCGGACTCATCTCCGGCGAAATGATTAGAACTTTCTCCTGTTTAAACTGCCTGTCCTTACGCATGAAGTGGATCGCCATGTGCGTGAGCAAGGCTGACTTACCTGATCCGTTCTGCCCTGCAACCAACGTCACTTCCTCATCACGGAACTTGATGTGGTCGTGCGTCTTTGACCACGGCATAAGCCCGCCCTTCTTGGCATCACCAAAGAACTGTTGAACCACCCCTTCATGGAAGTGTATCGGGCTGACCACCTTACCCCGCTCTGCCTCTGGTACTACGTACTTGTCGAAGTTCTCAATCTCATCGAAGTCCAGAAAAATATCTTCTTCATTCATATCACGCCTACCATGTCATCATCGACTGTTGTTTCTGTTTCAAGTTCGTCTTCCCACCGCCGCTGATTCAGATACGTGGAGGGGTATGGGATAAATTGTTTATCGGTGTGTTTAAACCGCACCTTCAAATCCTTGAGGATGTCATCAAGGTGGGCGGACACAGGACGGAAGGCTCTCAATGCGGCGGGCTTACCTGCCTTACGCGGATAAGCCGTCCAGAACAGGTTGAACTCTGTTTCTTTTTTATTAGTTGTTTCTTTTGTTCTTAATGTTTCTTTTGTATGTGGTCGGTTAACCTTCAGTGTGGACTTATCCATCTTGTGGAGTAATCCATCTTGTGGGGTTTCCGGCATGATGGTAATTAAGCGATTGCTTATACACCCACCCTTATCACGTTCGATCTCAACCACCCACAGCCCTGCCTCTTCCAGTTGACGGCGGGCTTTATCAAACCGTTGCCTTCCCAATCCAAACTGATCCATGATCTGCTCCCTTCTCACCGTCCATGACGGAGGCATCGACTGTAGGTACGCCCATATAGCCAGTGCATCAGGGTTGTTTAAACGCTGAAGCACCCTGTTAGACAGGATGGTGTATGGCAGGTCGGGTTTCTTTAGTTTGTAAATCATGGTTTACAGTGCAGACGGAACTATCCGTGCCGACATTGTACCGAATCCTTTTAGTTTATGCAAGCACTGTCAACCATAAGAACCTTTTGTACAATAGACTTGACACACAATGAATGTCTTGGTAATGTGACCGTTCAATCGAAAGAGGATATGTAATGTTAAGTACCAATATACGCTTACACGCAATAACTAGGAACGAACAAGCAAAATGAAAATGTACTCAACACGACTGAAAGGTTTTTTGGTCACGCGCAATAGTTGGCGCACTCGGCCGCAAAATATTCAAAATGACCTTCAGGAAGATGTGCCGTGGGCGCTGGTAATGCGGCGCGGGCTAAAAGAGGCCAAGCGAGGCTGGACATCTCAGCCGTTCGCGAGTTGTTGGCACTCGGGCAATGTTTTTTTGAATCAAACATCGCGCATAACCGAAGCAGACGTTGACTCTGGATGGGGCGGCGGTCTGTCGCTGAAAGAAACAAGGGAGCGTTGGAGTCGGCATGGCTCAATCATTCCCGCTAACCATCTGGATAATTTCCGCCAAATTAACGGAGCCACCGTTACCCACTACGAACATATACGTTGGGGGATGACTTGGGCGACCCGCGCTTTCAAGGGTTGGACTGCGAGTGCGGCTCTTTCAGATATATTTCGCGAGATTATTTTTTCGCGCAATGCTGAGAGAACAATTTTCGAGGGTTGGAGCATCGGAGTGCCACGGTGGTATGCCGAACATCAACCTTGAATGGATGTCGCGCTTGGGGGAAAGGCGCGTAATCAAAACCTTGCGAGTTGCAGAAACCTCGCGAAAAAATACTGCGGAGATAACAAGTGGCAATTAATGATTTTCCAAAGAGGTTGAAAGAGGCGCGACAGCGCACTGGTTTAAACATGTCAGAGATGGCAAGGAGTTTGGGAGTGACAAGAGCGGCAGTATCAAAGTGGGAGAAGGCAGACACGGCAGATATATCTGCGGTGAATATTGCCAAAGCCGCGATGCTCTTGGGTTGCTCAACCGACGAACTCATCTTGGGCAAGAAAACAGGTGGTGCATTGCGCGTTGATTTATTAATGAAAGCAATGGCTGTAGTAGACGAAGCGTTTAAACAACTACCCGTTGACGAGAAGGCTAGGGCTGTCGCCAAAGCCTACGGGATGTTGGTCAGAGGGCATGAGGTTGATGCTGACTTCATCACTGATGATGTCATTCAATCCCGCGCTACTGGATTGACGGACTAAGGAAACTAGGGGTTGACATTGGAATCGGGTATCTATACAATGCGTATCCATGTCAAAGATCAGAGCCTATGCCAGAGGGATGCAGTGTCAGATCAGAATTCCAATGATCTGCACGGGCGATCCAACGGAATCGGTCATGGCCCACTACCGTTTAGCAGGTTTAAACGGAGTGGGTCAGAAGCCGCCCGACTTTCTGGTATCTATCGCATGTCGTGGCTGTCACGATGCGGTGGATGGGCGGATCAAGACCCCTTACGACAAGGAAACATTGAGGTTGTATCACGCGGAAGGTGTCTTCAGAACACAGAACCTTCTTCACTTGGATGGACTATTGTGAAATTTCGGGCGCTCACTCAGAGTCGGAATTCTTTTGAGGCGACTGTCAATTCAATTAGACAGGCGTGGGATACCGCCCAAACACATGAGGTGATAGTCAGGCCATACAAGTACAGCCGATCACTAGATCAGAACAATATGTTTCATGGCTTGTGTCGTGCCATTGCAAAGGAGACAGGCAACAGCGTTGCCGAGATCAAGGATTACTGTAAGGAAAACTTTCTAGGTGTCTCATCCTACGAGTTTAACGGTGAGGTAAAACAACGTCTGCGGTCAACCAATGAACTGACCACCGACGAGATGTCTGAACTAATCGCGAGAACAGAGGCTCTCGCAGGAGAACTAGGAATCCAAAATGCAAGCACTTAAAGATAACAACGTGATGGACAACACCCTCTTCTTTGTTGAGCGGGATGCCGCTGAGAAGTTAGCGACTGATGCCTTCAGAGGCAGGACGGGTGATCTACAAAAGATTTATGCTGAACATCTGCGCTCTGCCGCACGTTCGTGGGGCTTCAAGAACAAGATCGCTCCGGCTGATATCTTGAAAATCTTGGGTGTTACTGATGAAGTTTAAGAACAAAGCAAACCTTCCCGAATGGGTGGTGCGTGGTCTGACGATGGACAACTACGCCAGAGGCGCACCCCCTTTCGATATCAGTGCGACTGGTTTAAACGACTCGTCAATGATTCGCCACCTAATGAAGAAGCACGGGGGTGAGGTTGAGAAGGAGGCGTTGGACATGCTCCCTTCCGCGATGGGCACTGCCATTCACTCCATCTTTGAAGATGCTAACGTCAACAACGCTGACGTTGTGAGCGAAAAGCGGCTCTACTTTGAGGTGGATGGGTACAACATATCAGCGCAGTACGACATCTATGAGGGGCGGCTTGCGAAAATCACAGACATTAAAACTACGTCTGTATGGTCAATTATATTTG
>Ga0098037_1000677_pt1 | contig 16709 bp, 18 predicted proteins | sample 5_EtaG_FD_75050 | JGI IMG/M metagenome (GOLD analysis project Ga0098037, IMG submission 75050) | Marine viral communities from the Subarctic Pacific Ocean - 5_ETSP_OMZ_AT15132 metaG | ecosystem: Environmental > Aquatic > Marine > Oceanic | place: Pacific Ocean | collected 2015-01-08 | reverse complement strand
TGAAAAAAGGTGGTAAAGCAGAATTTAAACCACATATGATGTATAAAGATGGAAAAAGTGTAAAAGCTAATTCATATGAAAAACACTTATCTTTAAAAAAACAAGGATATGGCCATTCAATGGAAAAAATGAAAGAAGGCGGTAAAGCTAATAAACGTAGTGAATTTCAATCTGCATTTAGAAAAGCTAGAAATGCAGGTAAAAAAACTTTTATGTATAAAGGTGAATCATATAATACAAAACTTAAAAAAACACCTAAAAAAACAAATACTTATCTTGAAGCAATGAAAAAAAATCTTTCTAAAAGAAAAAAGTATGACGTTGATTCAGGAGTTAAAAATCAAAAAAAGTATGATGTTGATTCAAATATAAAAAAACAAAAAAAATATGATGTTGATTCTGGTATAAAAAATCAAAAGAAATATTCAGCATTTTTAAAAAAAGGTGGCAAGGTTTCATAAATGAGAATATATTATTGCAGCAAATGTTCAAGAAAAACTGAAGTTCCTAAAAATGTTGTTAAACAATGTAAATGTGGAAATGTGTTTGGTACTACAGGTAAAGTATCTGACCATATTAACATGAGAAATACTTGGAGTAGTCAAACTAAAGTAGAATTTAGTCAAACAACAATGGACGAAGATATAGCATCAAGGAATAATAGATAATGGCTTGGAATTTTTCAGTACAAATAAACGCTTTAACTGGATTTGATGGAAATATTACAACTGCTAGCGAAGAAGGTGAAAATTATTCTACCTTAGCAAGTCAGTGGTTAACAGATGCTGCAAAAGAAGTTATTCAAGTATTACCACCTCATTTAAAAACAAAATGTTCAACAATGACTGCAGTGGCACATGATACTGGTATGGATTTAGATGAACAGGAAGATGTTTTATATGTTGTTAGACAAAAAACAGATGGAGGTGTATATATACCTTGTAGAAAAATACCTGGTGAAAATGGAGCAGAAGCAGAAGACCCAGATAGCTTAATGTATTATGCTACTTCAACAGACCCCGTTTATTATATTCAATCACATACAAATGATTCATTAAGATTGTTTGCAAAACCAACTCCTTCTTCAGACCAACAAGTAAAAGTATTCCATGTTACATACCCATCTATAAGTTATAATGCTATAGAAATTGATAATTTTCCTAATGAAGCTGAACACCTTGTTGTATTAAGAGCTGCGATAACTGCTTTGCAACATAAAATGACATATGAAGAAGACCCTGAACTTTTTTTACCAATATTGCAATCATTAAGAAGTCAATACCATGAAGGTCTTCAAGTTCTTGTTCAGGGAAGCTTAACAAGTGGCCAACAAGGAGCTAAATAATGAAAGTTAAAAATGTTATAGACCAAATAGAAAAGATGTTTGGAAGGCAATCGGAACAATATATGTTTCAATTAATGAATGATGCACTTGACGAGGTATCAGCAAAAAAAATGAATAATACTGAATCAAGAACAACTGATTTGCTTGGTCATGATAGATGGTATTCTTTGAGTGATGATGTTGTTCAAATAGATAGAGTAGAAATTAAAGATACAAATAACAGATATGTAATGATACCCAAGCTTGCAGACCCACATAAATTATTAAGAAGTGATACAGATGATAATGATACAAGTTGGAATAATACAACAGGAGAAGATGATTCGTTAACTTAGGAGCAATATGGCAATAAATAAAAGAACATATCCAAACAATTATTTTTCCTGGTATAACGATGATGGAAGACTTGCTATATTATGTCAAGACACAACATCTACTTCAGCTGAAAGAACATCTGAAAAATATGATACATATCAAGGGGATGATGTAGTTGCAGGAATTAGAATTACATATAAATCTAAATATGCTGCAGTTACTTCTGCAACAGAAGATTTAAAACAAAAAACAGGATTAGACTCAGGACTGCATACAGCAGTATTATGTTACATGAAAGCTAGAATGTTTGAAGATTCTGGTGATTTAGAAAGAGCGCAATATTTTAGAGTAATGTTTGAAAAAATGATAAAACAATATCCGTTAAGAAAAAGTGGTGTAAGAACATTAGCGGTACCAAGATTATAAAAAAGGGATAATATGGATTTTAAAAAAATGCTTGAAGATTATAAAAATCAACAAGAACAAGTAAAAGAAATCTTCATTAAACTTCAAGGTAAAATTGAAATGTGTGAAGAACTTCTTAAAGAAAAAAAAGACAATAAAAAATAGTTTTTTGAAATAGAGGTAAATATGGTTAAACAAAAAAGTGGCGTAGTCAAAAGAGCTATCGTTACACCAGATAAACACGTACCATTGCATGATAAAGCAGCAATAAGCGTATTAAAACAAGCAATAGAAATAGTAAAGCCTGATATATATATTGATTTAGGTGATTTAGGAGAATGGGGAAGCGCATCACATTGGCAGTGGGCAAGAAAGAAAAAACCACCATTAGAATATATCACTCCTAAAATAGAAAAAGACATTGAAGATGTAAATGATTTTCTTGATGATATTGATAAATGTTTAGACAAAGTAGGTTGTAAAGAAAAATATATATGCCAAGGCAATCATGATGCTTGGTTAGATATGTTTGTAGCTGAACACCCATACTTACCTCAGTATAAATTTAAAGATGCTTGCAGATTTAATGAAAGAGGATACAAAGTATATGATGCAGGACTTCCTCCAGATAAATGGTTAAAGAAAGGTAAACTTCACTTTTATCATGGGCATCATAAAAATGGTCTTCATCATGCAAAGGCTCATTTAGCATTAGGTGGAAATGTTATGTATGGTCATCATCATAGTTTACAACAAGCATCAGTAACGCATATAGATGGCCCTAAATCAGCTTGGAGTGCTGGATGTTTAAAAGACATGAGTCATGAAAAAAACTTATGGCTAGGTGGCAAAGCAATAACATGGGCGCATGCATTTGCAGTAGTAGATTTTTTTAGAGGTGGACTTTTTACAGTTCACATGGTACAGATAATAAATGGACGAACCTCACTGTGGGGTGAGTTAATTGAAGGAAAGTAAGGAGACAGATGGCAAACTTAACAGTAACACATACAGAAAGTATTACATTAAATGGTCAGGATTTTGGCAATACAAATGTATTTTCAATTTCAGGAATCAATAACGTATATAAAAGAATAGTAACATGCCCAGCGAATGTAGATACTACTATATTGAGAACTGGAGTAACGGTAGATGTTACAGATTCTTCTATGGATGTTCAAAATGTTAAATACATAAGAGTAACTAATCTTGACGGAAGCAATTCAGTAAATCTTAACTTACAAATAGATGTGACTGAAAGTGACAGTGGAGCTAGTGCAGCAAATGAAACAGCAACAATATTACTTGCAGCAGGAGAAAGCTTTGTTATGGGAACATCTCATGACTCTATAGCTGCTTATGATGCAGATAGTAGTGTTCAAACAACTTTGCATGATTTAGAAAGTATATTAATTGACCCAAGTGCTAATGAAGTAAAACTAGAAGTAATAGCAGCCAGTGTTTAATGAACTATCTAGAGATACTCGAAAACTATGGAGTGCCTCTAGTTGTGGCAGCAGCATTTTGGTGGTTTATACAAAAGCAAAACAAATACATTCAAGATGAATTAGCAAAAGAACTAAGAGAATCTTTTGGAAGAATAGAAGGCATTTTGATAAAATTAATAGACCAGCAAAAAAAAATGCAATTAGAACAAAAGGGCATAGAAAACAGCTATAAAACATTAGTTGAGATTATTGCACACTTATCTGGAGGATTAAAAGATAAGTTTATGAGAATACAGGAAAAGAATGAAAACAAAAGATATTAAAGAATTTGAAACAGATATTACTATACATTTAACAAGAATATCTGGTGATGTTGAATATACGAAACAAAGAGTTGATTTAGTAGTTAAACATTTAGAATTTATGAATGGAAGGTTAAGAACTGCAGAAAACAGTTTAGCCGCTCATAAGGCTGTAGGAATATCAATGGTTACAATGTTAACAATAGCAATAAGTTTAGTGGGAATATTGCAATAATGGAAAATTTTAGAGATTTGTTGTATTTTATGGCTGGTTTTATGACAACATTTTGTTTAGGATATATGTTATATAAAGGAGAAGAATAATGGCTGATGATGGAACAATGACAATTAAAGCAGTTTTACTGCCTGATGAAATACAAGCAACGCTTAAAGATTTGTCTTTTACATACACTCCTGCTGATGCTAGTGAAAAATGGTTTTATGGTATTGTTAATGTTCCTCATGATACAGGCGCAGTAGATTTAATTACAGGTAAATTTTTATCAAATAGTGCAGGTGTAATGGCAGGAATAGCAAATGCAGACATAGCAACATCAGATAAAATAAAATTTTTATTTATAAAAAATACAGGAACTACTGATGGTAGCAGTTCAACAGATGAAAGTATTATGCTTGTTCAAGATGGTTCTACTGTAGCTCATAGTTCAACAAATGCATTAGAAATAAGTGCAGGACAATCTTGGTTTGCTAAAATGCCAAATACTACAGTAGGAGATTTGCATGCAAGAACTGCAGACCCAGACCAAACAGCAGGTGGTGGAAGTGTTCAATGTATAGTCGCAGCAATATTAGATGATGTTGCATAAGGATTTAAAATGATACAAGCAATTATAGTAAAAGCAGTAATAGGAAAAATAATGGACGCTATTGAGAAAGCGGATGATAAACGTATTGCAAGTAGTCATGAAAAAAGAATTAAAAAGTTAGAGAAAGATTCGCATCCAAGAGCAGATTGGATTTGCATGGATTGCGGATGTAAAGCAAAAAAGGTAATTAAACCAACTAGGAGAAATAATGGGTAAATTATTAGCAACAATAGCATCTAAGCTACTTAGTGAAAAAGTATTAATAGCTATAGTTTTAAAACTTGGAGACTGGTTAGTCAAAAGAAGTTCTAACGAATTAGATGATAAAATTTGGGCAGAAGTAAGCAAAGCATTGGATTCTAATGGCTAAACAAGTATTACAAGTTACTAACTTTGCTGGTGGCTTGAATGCTTATTCTGATGCCAGAGATATACAAGATAATCAATTTACACAAAATTGGAATGCTGAGGTTGACAGAAATGGTATAATAAGAGTTTCTGGAATGGCAGGAGACTCTATATTAACTGAGTATTTTTCAAATACAAATTTTCAGCCAGGACATGGATTATTTCAATTTTCATCTGATTATTCTTTATCTGAAGTATCAGGAAGTTTTTCAGTTGGAATAAAGACAGGAATATTTTCTAATGTTGGAAACAACGTTACAATGTCATTAGAAGCTACAGCAACCGCCTCTCCAAATGAATTTCAAAATATGATGATTTATATAATTGAAGGCACTGCTGCAGGTCAATCAAGAGTCATTGATTCAAACACAAATGCAACTCCTCCAGTGTTGACAATAAAAGATGCATTTAATCCAGTTCCTGATACCACGTCTAAATATGTTATTTTTCCATGGAAAACTGATAACGCAAATTGGGTAGGTAAGGACGGTGGCAATGATGGAACAAATCATGATAAAGATTTTATTACTAATGGATTTGCAGGATATACTGCAGAATCAGAACTAAAAAGCAATTATACTACAGACTATTATATATTTTCTAAAAAAACAAGTATTACAGATGAAACTTCTGCAGATTTAGGATATGTTGAATATGGTAAAGCATTAACTTTAACACCAGGAACAGAATATTGTCTTTCTTTTGATTGCGCTCATTTATCTACATATAATTCTTTAGTATCAAAAGGAGATGTTGACCCTATTGATGGAGGCACCTCTCATGCTGATAAAGTTCCATGGGTTCAGCTATATTCTGAAGATGTTGCTGATACTAAAGGTAGTCTAAAAAAATTAGATGCATATCAAGTAACAGTTTCTGATGGAGGTGTATCTGCAGAATGGACTGATGCTAAAACATATAAAGGGGTTCAAGCTAATTCAACAGAAAAAGGAAATGGACAAGGGGCTACTTTTAATATTGTGACTTCTGCTAGCGGTAATACAGTTACTTTTCATATTGTTGATAGAGGTGAAAATTATGTAGTTGATGAAGAATTAATTTTTGAAAATCCTGATTGGGATGGAACAGGCTCTGTTCAAACTGCAAAAATTGTAATAGAGTCTATTAATGTTACAGGTTTATCTTTAACTGCTAGTTCAACACCAGGAGGCGAACTTGAATGGAGTTCTGGTATAATGGGAAATGGAGCAACTTCAAAATATTTAAGCTATGCAAACCATAATTATATAGCAAATGGTGATTTTACAAATGGAACAACAAGCTGGACTTCTGGTAGCAAAATAACTGCAGCTGAGGCAACAGATGATGGTTCTCGTTATGATAAGCATGATGGTACATTAAATCTTTCTAAATCTTCATTTCAGGCAATTCATCTTACATCTCCTTGGGATAATTCTTGGAGTGAATATATACATCAAGACGTTGTATTAGACGAAAATACAACATATCATTTAAATTTTTTATATGATGTGTATTCTGGTCAAAGTGGTATAAATTTAGCTGTATATGATACAACCAATTCTGTTCCATTAATTTTACCTGTAGTTGGATACAGGGGTGAAACAAGACCTGGATTTAATCCAGATGGAAGTGCATCTCTAGTTAATTTTAGGTATGGTGGAACTGCAACAAATGGACATGATATATCAAATTTAAAAGACATGCATTATACGACTTTTTCTACTGGAAATAGCCCAACTAGCTCTACATCAAATACATGTACAGTAAGGATTGGTTTTGCCCCAACACTTGCGCATGGCAATATAAGGCTTACTTCTGTTTCTTTGCATAAAGCTCACAATGATTTAGTTACAATGGGATATAAATCAGATTCACAAAACAAAAATCCATTTGCTATTAAAAATTTAGCTTTTTATAATTATACATTAAAATTTAAAATACCTCAAAATTATTCAAAAGATGATAATTGGAAATTAAGATTATATGGAGGAGAGTATAGTTTTAGAACAGACAATGATTATACACAACTTAATGTTGAAGGAGGTAATAATTATCAAGAAATTTATTTTGATAATATAAAATTAATAAGCAGTGGAAGTGACGTATTGACTTTATTAACAGATAATACAGCTAATTATAGTGATATTTTTATACATAGTAAAAATTCTAACAGCTGGTTTAATAATATGATAAGATGGAATCAAACATCTTGTAAACCAAATTATGATTATATAAATGGAATGTTAAAAATATCTGATGCTAATTTTAATAATGATAATAATTCAAATAAATTAATGTATTATGCAGGAAAAGAAGATACTTATGGTAGTGGTAAAGTTGGCTGGAATGTAATTGACAAAGCTTTGCAAGAACCTCCGTCTGTTTCTTTTGAATCTGTTAATACAGAAAATATAATAAGTCAATTTACAGACTGTGTACCTCTTTTAAATTCAAGGTATACTCCAGATGTTAATGGAATAACAACTTTTTTGCAAGGCAATTATAATGGAACAGAAAGCAATAATAGCAATCCAAGGAATAATAATTCCGTAGCTGCTGCATATGGGCCAAATCATATACAGGGTTTTGTTACAAGATATTGGTTTGACAGAAGAATGGAAATTGAACGTGATACAATTTATAATGATTCATTTGGAGGTCATCAAATAATGATTCCTAGATTTACTCCTAATTTTGTTTCTAATCAACCTTCAGATTGGTATTTAGATAATGTTCAAACTGGAAGTCAAAGCTATCTAGGAGGAGGTTATAATTTTAATAGCAGTATTAACGACCTTAGCACTACACAAACAGGAGGAATTCATTCAACTGAACTTAATTATCCAGCATTTTCAATTAAATCTACTTCTGAACCAACTTCGTTTTTGCAAAATACAGAATATAAAGAAATTGGAATACCTTCTGATATATTAAAAAATTTAAAAAATTCAGGCATTGATGATGCAGGGGATGTTGCAAAAGTTGAAATTGAATTTGAATATCAAATTGTTGGAAGTTGCGTAGCAGAAGGTAATGATTCAATTCTTAAATTAGACTTAACAAAAGTAGATTGTTCAGATGAAACGATAGATGATATTAATATTAATTGGAATCCTAGTGTATTTAGTGTTGATTCAAATATGAATACAACAAGAAATTATGGAAGAGGAGATACTAATACATTTAATGATAATTATGGATATGAATCATATAACTCAAATGAAGATGACGGAGAATGTTTAAGTTTAATTGCAGAAAATTATTCCGATACTGGAGTTTTTAAAGTAATTATTTCAGATTCAATTCATATTCCAAAAGGAGAATTAACTACTGACGAAAAATTTGTTTTAAAATTATCTGATTTTCTTGGTTATGCTACATCAAGGATGTTGTTTAATACGAATAATGAAGCTGCTCAATCTGGAGGTGACCCTAAATTTTATGCTACATCTAGTGCAGGCGGATTCGATTATCCACAAGACAAATATAGAACAGGCCCTTCAACTGTTGCAACTTTTTCTAGATTTTTAATTAATAAACTTAAAATATACCATTACAATGACGCTGCGTTTGATGATACTGTTTCAAATTTTTATTCATCTGGAGCATCCCAAACTCAATCAACAGTTTTATTTCAATGGGGAAAACCTAAAGGAGAAAGTTCATTAAGCTGGGGTGAAAGAACTTTTACATTAGCTGTATCTTCAACAAATATATTTAACGAAGAATCTTCAATTAATGAGTTAAATGACACCATAGGAGGCATAGGATTGCCTTCTGAAGAGTTTCCTGATGGGGTTCCAGTTATTGAAATTGGTTATGCGCCTACAATATCAATTAGATTAAAAGAATCTCATTTTCATAATCCTTATATAACTAAAACAAAGTTTTATATGAAAGATGAAAATTCAGAAATATATTATTTGCAATTTTATATTGACCATAAAACAGGTAAAATGCACTCAACTACTTCAGGAGTTCAAGCTTCAAAAGCTTACAGTGAATCAAGTTATTCTTATGACTGGATTTTAGAAAGAGAAAACTTTTTAAATTTTAATGAAGTTAACAGCTATGAATCAGAAACATTTGTTAATCAAGAAGATGCGAAACAATTGTCAAATTTAACATGCAGATATAAAACATCAGTTGTTGCAAATAACAGGCTTTATGTAGGTAATATAATGCAAAATGGACGTAAGTATGGAGATAGAATGTTAAAGTCTCCAATTGGTAAATACAATGTTTTACCTAAATCTAATTTTATTGATGTTGCAATTAATGATGGCGATGAAATAACTGCTCTTGCATATTACAAAGATAAGATATTGCAATATAAAAAAAGAAAAGTATTTATTATAAATGTTTCAGGTGATTTTGAATTTTTAGAAGATACATTTGAAAATGTTGGAGTATTAGGTCAACATTCTGTAACAAAAACTCCATATGGTATAGCGTGGGCAAATAAAACTGGATGTTATATTTACGATGGTTCTAAAATGTATAATTTAATAGACAATGTAATACCTGCAATATCAGATTATGCCGCTATAACTAATAATTACTGGTTAGTAAGTGCTGGTAGTGGAGATGCTGTTATAGGCTATATACAAGATACGGATACATTACTTATTAAATTTACAGCAGAAAAGAAAACTGCTAGTGTAGCATTGCCAGAAGCCATAACATATCATTTCCCAACAAAATCTTGGACATTTAATGTTAAAGGTATTTCAGGTAACGCTAATGATGGAAACGTTGGAGAAATATCAAACATGATAACCAATCAAGATGGAGATGTATTGTATTACAGAAATAATCCAGATGTTCTTAATGATGCAGATGATTCAATAAAAAAATGGAATAATGCCGCAACTATAAATACTGATAATCCTTCGCTTACAAAACCATATCAATTTAGTACAAAAGATTTTACGTTTGGAAATATAACTGATAGAAAAAAATTATATAAAGTTTATATAACATACAAAGTTAAAACAGATGGAACAGATTCAGGAGTAAGTGTTAAAGGTGCTATTAATGGAAGTGGAGATTTTACAGAAATTGCCTTTAGCACAAGCAGCACATTTACAAAATCACGCACAGCTTGTTATACTTCTTCAACTTTAAATGAAACAGATGGTAATTGGAAGATAGCAGAGTTAAAATTTGAAAATCCTGCAGCTGTTAATAATATATATTCTTTTCAATTAAATCTTTCAGCGGCTAATGTTGCAGTTGATTTTGAAGTAAACGACATATCCATAGTTTTTAAAACAAAAAGAACTAAATAATGGCTAATTTTCAACATTTAAAGGCATCGAGAACTCGTGTCCTTGATAGATTCCCAACTAAAGAATTTGGTAATGATGGTGATATTGTTATATCAAGAATATCTGGACGCGGTGTATTTATATGTTCAAAAGCTGGAGGTATGTGGTACGTTGCTAATCAAATGCAAGAATTATCACGTATTGGAAAGGCAACACTTAAAGATGTTACAACAAATAAATTAACAGTAAAAAATATAGCAAATACAGAAAAACCTATAGATAGATATATTGTTAGTGATTCTGGGAATATGCAATATAAGACAGGAAAACAAGTTGCCAATGATTTACCTCTACCTATAAATAATATAAGCTATAAACAAGCATATTGCTCATTAGAGCGGTATACAGACCAAGAAACATGTGAAGCTAATGGCGGGACATGGTATTATTCTGAAAATGACACTCATGACAGCATAGGCAGTACAGCAGAAAATCAGTTACTTACAATTGGTCAAATGCATAACAGTGTAGATACAGAGCCTACATTATTATATGATGGTTCAGTATTAGAAATAAAACGTAATACAAATTTTGATGATAATTGGCAAACTGCAGCAGTTAATAGTGTATTAAAATTATCATATAGCCCTACTGTATCGTCTCAATTAGGAACAGATTCTAATGGGTATTTAAAAATTACAGCATCAAATACAGTTTTATCGGGAACGCTTGAAATATCTACAATTGCAGAAATAGGTAGTGATACAGATAAGTTTTTAATGTCTGATTCTGGTGTTGTTAAGTTTGTTACAGGTGCCAATTTACGTTCATATATTGGCGCAGGTACAGGTGATGGTGATATTACAGGTGTAAGTATTACAACAGATACAGGTTCAGGAAGTAAAGCTGAAGACACAGCAGGTTCTGCAGATTTTTCTATATTAGGTTCTAGTGGTGTAGGTGTAACTAACAGTGGCACAACTATAACTGCTGTTGCTGTTCCTGCGGAAATAGACCATGATTCTTTAAATAACTTTGCGGCTAATGAACATTTCACACAAGCCAATATAACAACAGTAGGAACTATTGATACTGGTGTATGGCAAGGAACTGCTATAGCACATGCTTATATAGGCGCTGATGCAATTGAAGGCGATAACTTAGCAGATAATGCTGTTAACAGTGAACATTATACAGATGGGTCTATTGATACAGCTCACATAGGAGATGACCAGGTTACCTATGCTAAAATACAAAATATGACTGATGCAAGAATGCTTGGTAACAATGCTGGTTCTGATGGAGTTATTACTGAAATGACAAAGGCAAATGTATTAACATTTTTAAATGTAGCAGATGGTGCAGGAGTAGCTCCTACTAATTTTGTTACCAATGATGCTGATGATACAATGTCAGGTACATTAACAATCAACAAAGACTCTTCAGCTACATCAACAGTTTCTAATTATGGACAAAAAATTGATTTAGACCATACAGGAAATACAGGAGCAGGTCAAGTTATAACTAACTATGGGTTAGATGTAGATTTAGATTTTACAGGAGCAAATGCTACAGGAGGAAATACAAATAATTTTGGAATTAATTTAGCATTAAACTCAGAATCAGGTAGTCATTCTGCTGCTAGTGGTATTGATAATACTGCAATAAAAGCAGTTTTAACAGGAAATACTGATACAGGTGATACTACTCAAGTAGGATATGATTTAACAATTACAGGTGGAGATGCAGGTTCTCAAACAGGATTATTAGTTAATACTGATGATGGCTCTACAGATTTAAAAATAGTTAGTTCAGCAGATACAGCTGATTACTTTAGTATTGCTACTACTGCTAATGGAGCAACTACATTAACAACTGTAGATGGTGGTGCAACTGCAGCACATTTAACATTACAACCTGATGGAGATATAACATTAGATACTGCTTCAGGTAATTTTATTGCAAAAAAAGCAGGAACAGAATTTAGTGTAGCAAATAGTGCTTATGCAGGTATGATTCTTGGATATACTAGGATTCAAGACAATTCAACAACACCAGGCACTGATTTTATTACAATAAACAGTAGTAGTATGACAGTTTTGCAAACTGTTGCAGGAACAAATTTATCTATAAATTTTACAGTGCCACCAAGTGGAAGTGTGGAAATAGATTGCAGGTTTTTTGTTTCTGCTGTTAGTGATGGTGCAAAATTTTCATTATCTACTGGCACATCTTATGCTGAATTAGATGAAAAACATACTTATGATGCAGATTATACTTTTTTTATAGATGAGACAGACCATTATGTAGTGAATGTTACATTTGCAGTGACAGGATTAACAGCAGGAACTGATACAACATATTATTTAGCAGGACTTGCAAGTGGTGCTTCAACATTTATTAGGCACGGTAGGTTTAGAACAGCAGGAGCGCATAGTCCCCCAATTATATTAAAGGCTATTGCATTACCTGCAACCATCACAACAGGTGAATAATTAGAATATTATTAGAGATTTGTATATAATAAGAATTATTAATATATTTAAGAGATAAATAGGAGACAAAAAGGAGCATTTTATGGCAAACGGTTACAATCCATATGCGGCAGCGCAAGGCCAAACAGATTTACTTGAGAATCTTTTACAAGCAGCTGATATTGAAAGAAAAGCAGACCAGTCTATTGGTAAACAAAAAAAAGAAATGACAGATAAGTTTGAACAAGACTTAACAGATGCGCAAATAAAACAAGAAAGAGAATTACAAAAGAAAAAAAAGAAAAATCCTTTTGAAACTTTATTTAAAGCAGGAAGTATGTTTTTGCCTGGAATTGGCCCAGTGCTTGCTAATGCCCTATTATCAATGAAACAATTAAAAGACCAATCTGGATTTGCAAAAGACAGAATAAATGTAGCAAGAAAACTTGGAATGGACACAGGCGCATATAAAGGCACATTTTTAGGTAGCCAGGCAACAAAACAAAAAAAACAATCAGATGCATTGCTTGATAGTTTGTATGAAGATGCTAAAGTATCTGGCTCGGACATGCTAGCTGCTGGTGCAAAAGGAGCATTTGAAGGATATCAAATGGGTAAAATAGGACAATCATTAACAACGCCTGTTGCAGGTACACCAATAGATATTACGGATGGTTCAAAGTTAACTGATGCTGTAGATTTTTCAGGAAAATTTGATGTATCAGATATAACTAAAGCTATAGGAGAAGGTTCATCAACAGTAACACCTAACTTAGGGCCTATAGAAAGTATATTTGCAAATTTAAAAAGTAAAGATTTATCAACATTGTTTGACCCTACACTATCTGGAGCAGACGCTGGAATATCTAATATTTCAGCAATATTACCGTTTTTATTACAGGGCTATGCTCAGGGTGGTAAAGTAGATAAGAGAGGTTATTAATGGCAATGATTGACACTATAATGGAGCAATTGCAAAATCTTGGAATAGATACTCAAGGTGGTTAAGCAGGAATATCAGATGTAAGTCCAGAACAAATGGCTTCTGCATTTCAATCAAAATATGGATTATCAGCATCGCAATTACCGTCTTCTTTATTTCAAAGAATTTCGCCTGACATTTTAAAGGCTGGGTTAACATCAACATATTCGCCAATGATAGAAACTACTGGTCAAAACTTACTTGGTAACATGTTAGACTCAATGTCTGGTAAGGAAGGAAGGCAAGCGGCTGGAGGGTTTGCAGGAAGCGGGCAACAACAGCAATTTGTCAGTGGTATTAAAGATGTATATGGCAAGGGAATGGCAGATATATTAGCTCAAACAGGGCAACAAAGAACAAAAGCATTATCAACAGTTAAAGACTTAATTGACAAGATGCAAACTCAAGCTTTACAAATTAAAGGTTATTAATAAAAAGGATTAAGAATGGCTAACGGATTTAGGTCTCAACAAATAAATAGAAGCTCGTTTTCTGATTTATTGCAATTAATTCAAGGTTCTGCTGAAGCAGGGCGAAGAAGGCAAGCGGAATACAGAGATATTCATAAAGATTTTGATACAGATATTACTGGTACATATGATAACGAACAATTAGCTCAAAAAAAACAACAATTTGATAATTACTTTAATTCTAATAGAGGTTCAATGAATGAAGCTGTGTTGGCTAAATATGAACTTTTAGATGCAAAATTTCAACAACAACAAAAAGATAATGATGGATATACTTTAGGAATAGAAAAAAACAAGCAAATTGCAAAAAATGTAGAAAATGCATTGTTATCTTACAGTGCTATAAATGAAGATACTGAATTAACCGCTGACCAAAAAATTACAAAAAGAAAAGAGGCTATGGATGCTTTAGGTGCAAGCATTGGTGATTATTTAGGTGATGCAGGAGAATTTAGAACAAAACATTACAATAGGCTTGCAACGTCACCACAAGATGCATTTTATATTGATAACCTAAACGAATTATTTGCATATGGAATTGCGCAAGCGGAAGATGATTTTGTGTTTGATTCAAATGAAGCAAGAGCTTTTTCTTTGGCTTTACAAACTCAATCGTTTGAACCTATAAAATCATATAAAGTAAATGAAATGAATTTAAACTCTGCATTAAATCAAAAACAAATACAACAAACAGACCTTTTATATAAACAATATGAAATATCTTCAGATATCTCAAAAAAAGCAAGTTATTATTATGAATTAGAAGAAATAGCAGCAAATGAAAATGGTGATTATTCTCAGGAAGAGCAAGAAAATGCTAAAAATAATTTGTTAAGTTTAGAAAATCAATCTTTTTATACAGATGATGATGGCAATCAATATATGTATGCAAATTTATCTGATGATGAATCAGATGAATCTTTGCTTGCTGCACAACAAATGCTTGGAAAAGAACAAACATTTGAACAATTAAAAAATATTGACACTATATACTCAAAAAGAGTTGGGCAAAGTTATTTACAAGGCATAAATCAAATTCCTTCAATTAAAGATGATATAAATACAATTTTTGGCATTGCAAAACCTGTAGTTCAACCTGAAGTTAAAGTTAAAGATGGAGATAAGCCTAAAGATGAAGATAAAGATGATAAAAAAATTACTGATGAAAGTTTGTCTTCTGAATTTGGAATTGAATCAATTGATATTAAAAAAGACATAGCTTCTGTTAAAACTTGGGCAGCACCTGAAATAACAAAAACAGCTACAAAATTAAATAACATTAAACTTGAAATTGACAATTATGTTGTTTCACAAACACCAGAAATTAATCCTAACGCATTGAATAAAATATTAGATAGGGAAAATAAAACACCTATTACATATAACGATTTAAAAGACTTAGAAGAAATGTACAATAAAGATGTAAAAGAGATGGAAAGATTATACAATGAAGAGCTGTCTATGAAAAAAATGGGCATTAAAGGAAATGACCAAAGAAGAGCATCGATTAGAAAACAAATAAACAAACTTTATTATAGATGGTCTAATAATATGTATAGAAGGGGAACAGAGCCTACTGAAGAGGGAGAAATTAAAATAGGAAAAGTATTTAAAAGGCCTGTACCTAACAGTGCTTTAAGTGCATTAAGAGGTGGTTTAGCAAGAATTAAAGGCAAAGAAACTCAATACAACGAATTAAAATCTAAATATGATGAAGATTTAAAAAGAACTCAAAAATAAATGACAGTATTTCAATATTTAGAAAAGGTTAGAAACGAAAACCCTCAGTATCAAAGGTTAGACAATGTCAGCCTTTACAAACAATTAAAAGGTACAGACCAGAATCTTCCTTCTTGGTCAAGGATAGACAACCCCTCAAAATCAACAAGAAGAAAAACAGACAAACAAAGTCCTGGATTTTTAAATAGTTTATTTGATTGGACTGATTATGGTATAAATCAAACATCTTGGAACTTTGTTAAATCTGCATATAATAACTCTATTACAGGACTTGCATATCAGCTACACAATGGAGAAGAAAAATTTGATTTAGAGGACTATAACCCAGGTATTGTTGAAGATGTAGGAAGTATGATTTTGTCTTTTGCTATGCCATTAGATTTTGCTTCAATGTTTGTGGGAGGATATCTTGGAAAAGCATTAACAAAACCAATGAATGCTGGAATTAAAGCAAAAGCAGTAGATGCTATGGTTGGAAAAAAAGCATTTACAAAACAATTTGGAAAAGAAATCGCAGACCAAACAACACAAAAAACATTAAAAAAAGCAGGGAAAAATATAACATCTGAACAAGCAAGAAGAGAGATAGCTGAAAGGCATGTTGAGTCTATAATAAAAGATTATGGAATGGCTCCTTTATATAAACAAAAATCTCAAGCTATTGCTGCAGGAACAATTATGAATGCTTCTACTCTTGCAACATTTGAAGGTGTTAGAGGAGGATTTCAAGCAGCTGCCAAC
>Ga0098037_1000676_pt1 | contig 16725 bp, 21 predicted proteins | sample 5_EtaG_FD_75050 | JGI IMG/M metagenome (GOLD analysis project Ga0098037, IMG submission 75050) | Marine viral communities from the Subarctic Pacific Ocean - 5_ETSP_OMZ_AT15132 metaG | ecosystem: Environmental > Aquatic > Marine > Oceanic | place: Pacific Ocean | collected 2015-01-08 | reverse complement strand
GAATTAGCGAGAGGGGTAGAGGACGCTGCCAACCCTACGAATAGAGAGAACAAAAGGCGAACATCTTTGGCGACGGCAGACTTTGACGGATTTGAGATACCAACAGTCTCAGGTAACCTATCTGTAGTGCAGTCTCCAGGTGGAGAGTTTGACATGCCTGCAATACTAGACGGCACCTACAACCCTACATATCCCTTTAACCATGTCTTTGCAACAGAAACAGGTCATGTCCTAGAGTTTGACGATACACCCCTGACGAGAAGGGTACACCTATCCCATGCTTCAGGGTCCTACATGGAGTATAGTAATGACGGTACCCTTGTCAATCATATACTATCAGATAATTACAGCATTGTCAACAGCAATTCCTTCCACTTCACAGGTGGTAACACAGTACAGACCATAGACGGTAGTTTAAAGGTCAAGGTCAATAAGAGTGACACGAGTGGCGCCAACTATGACATAGAAGTAGGTTCTGGTGCCAATCTAAACATTATGGTACGACAAGGCGACCTAAACATGAACATCAAAGGCAATGTCAATCAATTCATAGATGGCGACATGAACGCCTCTATGGACAATCTACGACTAGACGCTTCAAACAAAATTACAATGAGTGCAGGTGGTCAGATACACATAGACGGTGGTTCTGTAAACATAGATGGTAACCCTATAGACTTGAACTAGCATAGGGCATGTTATACTGAGCTACGGCTGGTAATCTATAAATGTAATAAAGATACTAAGAAACAGCCCACTACACTTATACTGGAGCAAGTTTAATTCAGTTACATAAGTAATACTGTATATACGGTGTGGGTGGCGAAGGGAGACTGGATCCACGCCACACATAATAGGATGAATATGATAATACAAGATGATGACTTTCTTACGGAAGAACATAAACAGTTTATAAACAATACTCTACTCTCAGATAACTTCCCTTTCTTTTACAATGAATGGAAGAACTTATCTTACATGGGACATAATGTGGTACTACGAAATGGACTTCGTAATAGTGATTACTATGATGACTTTATGTCTATGTTATATGCGTTTACAGACAAGCATGATATACAGGTGAACAATATACTTCGTTGTAGTTTGAACATGACCTTTCCTTTGTTTGAAGGTACAAGTCCTATACACAAGGACCACGAAGAAGAACATAAACAGTTAATACTCTATCTCAATGATGTTGACGGTAATACTGTACTATGTGACGAGGACAGGATGCCTGTACAGCATATTACTCCTGTACAGTATCGTGGTGTTCTATTTGACAATCGTTATCACTATGCAAACTTACCAAGGAATGGTAGGCGTTTAATAGTGGTCTATACATTCAACTAAATAGTAGATATGAGTGAGCATGATAACTGTGGCACACCAGATTGTTGTGGCGAGTGTGAAACAGATAATAACAGTACAACAATGGAGAATACAATGAGCATTAAAGAATTAATGGAAGAAATAGAAAAATTAAAAGCAAGAGTAAAAGAATTAGAAGATAAGTCTAACTAAATTATAGTTGATTATGATTGAAGCGTTTAGTCCATACTTTGGACCTTTGATATTGAAATTTAAGTGTCCAGAAAATATCGTCCAGTCTATCCAAGATATTTCGGAGATTGAACGGAAACGGAATCCAAAAAATCGTAGAGTTCTCGGTGAGTTTGATGACGAAAGACCTGAAGACTTTGTCGCTTTGCGTTGGCGTTTACCTATAGAGAATAGATTAAAAGAATATATTGATGTCTATTTGAAAGAGGCAAATGTGGATCGCTCTTATGAGATTGAAAGTTTATGGGTCAATGTACAAAAGCGTGGCGAGTATCAACCTCATCACAATCATGGCGGCGATATCTCTTATAATCTCATTATAACACAACCAGAGGGTTGTGGTGAGAGTGGTGTGTTATACTTTTCTTACGGAGAAAAACAAGCATTTAATAAAACACTATATAGAGTTGAACCAGAGAGAGGTGACTTAATCATCTTCCCTAGTTGGGTAACGCATTATGTTTATCCAACAACAAGTACACAAGAAAGGATTACCGCAGCCGGTAATATAAATTTAACATGATACATTTTCCAACAAACGTAATAGATAATTTTTGTGAGTACCCAGACGAAGTGGTCAAAATGGCACACTCAGATAAAATAGAATGGCACAAACATGAGAGTGGTAACTGGCCGGGTATGAGGTCTCAAGCGTTGCATGTATTAGACAAAGAGTTTTGGGCAAACATGATTAAGAAGTATTTAAATGTCTTTTGGACAAATGATGAAATGAACTCACAAGATATTCGTTTTGAAGCAAGTAGTTTCTTTCAGCGTATATCAAATGAATACACAAATGGTTGGATACATTCTGACTTTCCAGATGTTCATACAACGATACTCTATCTGACACCAAACGCAGACCCTAAATCAGGTACGGCAATCTACATGCCAAAAAATATTAATACAATGGTCAAACATACAGATGTAAAACAAAAGTATTATCGTGGCGAAATGACGAAAGAAGAACAACAACCTTACCTCGTAGAACACAATAAAGGTTTCGTTGAAGATTGTTTCTTTGCCAATAAGTATAATCGTCTCATAGGTTTTGATAGTCGTTTATGGCATGGCGTGAAAGAGTTTGATACAAACACAAAAGAAGAACGATTAACAATTGTTACATTCATTCACAAAGTCATTGCACACGGACTACCAATGAACAGAATGAGAAATGTACCGTTGACAAGAGATTTAAATTTACCACAACTAGATATAGTATAGAAAATTTATTTACACATATTGAACAGGATATGGACAAAACTCTTATATATAGCATGCTGCTCTTTCAGACCACTAACCTCAACCACCTATGAAACTCCTCTCTGCCAAACATATAGAGTTTCCTGAATACCACAAGGTCTACAATCTGAGTATGCTCGGCAACAAAACGAATTATCACAACCCAAACGATAAACAAAAACACAATCTATCAAAGTTATTTGAAAGTTTAGATAAACATGGTATGACACACCCTATCATTATATCTTGGAACGCATATCAAGTATCTGTCGGACATCAACGAGTATGGTATGCTAAATCAAAAGGGTACACACACATAGATTGTTACCATGTAGAAAATCAAACACAATGGGAAAAAGTTTTTAATCATACAGCGAATGAGGAATATTTAAAATGATTGAAGTTAATAATTTTTTACCACAAGATGAGTTTGATAAATTAAAAACATTAATTACAAAGGAAGAATTTCCTTGGTATCATATTCAATCTATGGTAGTAGATAAGAAAGATAACTTAGGTTACTTTACTCATTCATTCTACAATAACAATCTCATTAATAGTAATTATTATTCTGACTACATAGTACCAATACTCAACAAACTGGATGCAAAGGCAGTTGTTGAAGTACGGTCTAATTTATTTCCATCTGTGTTCTTTAATAAATCAGAATGGCATGTTGATAGAACTTTTAATTGTAAGACGGCAATATTATATTTAAATAGTTGTGATGGTGGTACAGAATTTAAAATGAACATACATAAATTTATTCAAGCGGAAGAAAACAAAATGGTAATCTTTAATTCTAGTTTAGAACATAGAGCATGTACATCAACGAATACAGATTATAGATATATCATTAACTTTAACTATTATGATTGAAGTAAGAAAAACAGATAAGTATAAGTCTATGCTATTCAATGATGAGTTTATACAAGGTCGTGTCAATGCGTCTGGTAGTATAACACTATTGTATATGAAAGAAATAATGAAAGTGTTTAATCATGTAGAGAATATTAAACATGTTTGTCTACTAGGTCTTGGTGCAGGTAATTTACATACAGAAATATACAATAAGTTTCCAGATGTAAAGATAGATACAGTTGAAATAAATCCAGAAGTGATAGAAGTTGCACACAAAGAATTTAATTTACCAAAGTCAAAACGCCTTCGTATTATACAAGGTGATGTCCATGATTATATCAATGAAGTACATAACTATGATGTAGTGATTGTTGATGTATATGACGCAGATGGTCAAGTGATGTTAGACAATCGTTGGTTACGACAACAAGGTAAATGTATTGTCTATAATAGTTTAGTCAACAAGGACACTTATCAAAGTTATATGACTGAACTAAATACTTTGTACGATAGAGTACACGAACAATATAAACCTAAACTCTCAAGCGAGGAGTATAATCATATCGCATTTTGTTTTAATGACTAAAAAAATTTTAGAAGCGAAAGAGATTACTCATCCAGATTTATACCAAATCTTAGACCTTAACGAAGTAACATTTAAATGGGACAAAGTACAAGGTGACTGGAGAAAGTTTGCAGATAGTCAAGGTATTAATTATAAAAAATTATTTGATAACATGGCAGAAAATGGTATGAAACATCCTGTAATGGTACGAAAAATAAATGAACTATATCGTAAATGGCAAGCAGGTGGTCGTAGAATTATATGGGCAAAGTTAAATGGTTATACTCATATAGGTGCATATGTTTTAACAACACAAGAACAAGTTGATGAAATATATGCGGCTCAATATGATGAAAGTTATAAATAATACTACGAGGAAAAAAACATATGTTAGAAGTCGTACTAATGGCATACGCCATAACAATAATAGGTGGATTAATAATACAGTCCACAGGACTATCATCCATCTAAAATCAATCACATTGTACAAAGGAGAAATCTAATGAAAAAATGGATTAATAATATTGACGCATGGAAAGATTACGGTTTGCTTTTATTAGCTGTAGTGCTTTTTACAGGCGTTATGGCACCACTTACAGTAGTTAAGTGGGGTTTAATTGCTTGGGTCGCTTCCAATTTTTGGGCGAGATACAAAGCATAACAAAAAGGAAAATTAAATGATTAAGAAATTAATATATGTTGTTATAGTTATAGCAGCGTTTACTCTTGGTCACCACTATGGCGAGGACGCCGCTAGGTTAGTAGATAATGTACCTTTACCAAAAGTTACAATTGAAATGCCAGCGACAGAACCTACTGTAGTTGAATAGATTAAAATAAAAAAAAAGGACATCCTCACTTTTGTTTCAAAGGTACTTGGATGTCCTTTTTGTATTTTGTGTGTACGCTTTATCGTACTTGTTGCCTGTCCCATAGTGCTAGACAGATTACTTACTCTCACTTTTATTTCAAAGATACTTGAGCTTTCACCTATACGCCTGTACAACGCCCTACAGGATAAAAACCGTTAGGTCTTATATCTATCACATATCAGCAACAACTCCTTTCGTTGTGGTTGTTATCACTTGGTCAAAGTACGCCCAATATTCGCCTTCACTTTCACCAAAAGTTACATCTTTGTAACTTATAGAACCTAAGTAACCCATGTCTGTATCATACTCTTTTAGTTTGATACCTAACTCACCAGCAGGGTCTGATGTCGTAAGTCCTATAGAAATGTCTGTAATTATTCCGTCTCTATTGATACCTCTTTTAGAAATCTCAACTTTATCACCTATCTTAATAATCATAATATAAAAATCTTTCTGTTATAAATTAGTATTGTCTTCAACATAGTCAGCAAGGTCAGTAAACTTACTATCTAAGTTAGTAGTGTCACATTTAACTTCATGTTTATTATTGAAGTCATTAATTAACTTAGTCATATCAATATTACATTGAGCAAGTAAACTATCGCATTTATTGTGTAACTCAGCAACAGCATTGAGTGTCTGTATCTTATTCATAATATAACCTTTCGTTTAATATGAGTATACCATATCATATAAATACTTTAAAGTCAAGCGTTATATTGACTTTTTTAATTAAGTGCGACATCCTGACACAGGTTTGTTCACTATTTGTTCTTTTTGAAAGGAGAATATTATGGGATTTTTAACTAAATTATGGACTATGACAGATAGTCTATGGAAACCTAAACCGTTAGTGTTAACGAAAGACATGGAAGTCAAACCAAAGAAGAAAAAGAAATCAACTAAAAAAAAATCAACTAAAAAAAGGAGTTAACATGAATTGCGACAACTGTGGTCATCCTTCACATTGTGGAACACCCTTAATGAAGACCAATGAGGGTAGTGAGTATGAAGTTTGTAAACATTGTAGATGTGAGGAGTGTACTCCAAAGGAATAAATTATGCCAAGAATGAGGGAGTTTACCTTTAATAATGGAAAAGAAGATAAAATAATAGAAGCAATGTCTTATAAGAAAGCCGTGAAGTCTTATCAGTCAGGTGCAAATAGAAAAGAAGACGGCGATACAGTTAATGTTTACTGGTTAAGTAAAAAAGGTAAAGAAGAAAGTTTAGTACAGAAATTACCTTTAGGTAGAAAAATTAGGCAAGCAGAAATAATTGAGAGAGAAAAGGCGGCACTTAAAGCAGCTAAAGCAGCAGGTGGTAGATAATGGCAAAGTTAGCAAAATCATTTGTACCTCATGTTTCAACACCTAAGAAGACTAGTCAAGGTAAACGAAAAGGTGTATCTTTCTCTACTATGAACAAAGCTAAGAAACGAGATTTCAAAGCATACAAAGGACAAGGTAAATAAATGGGTCAACCAGTTATACGTTCAGGTTTAGATAAACATGCTGGGCATGCCAGTCCTACTCCTAACCCTTTTCATCAAACAGCATACACAGGTGGGTCACCTAATGTCAATACTAATGGCGCTGCCACTATTCGTAAAGGTGACGCCACTTCTTGTGGAGATCCTGCCGTAGGTGCGAGTTCTACTGTATTTGTAAACGGTAAAGGTGTTCACAGGAGTGGTGACGCAACAGGTGGTCATGGTAGTTGGGTACCAAATAGTGCAACAGGTGGAAGTTCTAACGTAAACGCTGGATAATCTTTATAAATAGTCGTATGGCTATTACACAATCAGGTTATAGAGACGCTCAAACAACTAATGCTTCAAGTAGAAGTGTTAGATTATATAAGGATTTAGCATTATCTTTTGAGAGAAATGATAATACTAAAGATATAATAGTTAAGAAAGACATAGAGGCAGTGAAACAATCTGTCAGAAATCTTATATTAACTAATCATTTTGAGAGACCTTTTCATCCTGAGATAGGATCAAATGTTACAGCAGTATTATTTGAACCAATGAACCCTATCACAGCAAATAGTTTAACAAGAGTAATAGAAGAAACAATTGTAAACTTTGAACCAAGAGCAAGACTAGTATCTGTTAATGCTATTCCTAATCTGGCACAAAATGCTTACAATGTAACAATAAGTTTTTATGTAGTGAACATACCAGGCGAGTTGGTAGAGTTAACTACACTACTAGAAAGAAGTAGATAATGGCAACGAACAAAAAACTAGAAGTAACAGATTTAGATTTTGATACAATCAAAACTAATCTTAAAAAATTTTTAAGACAACAAGACCAATTTACTGATTATGACTTTGAAGGTTCTACAATCAGTTCATTGTTAGATGTTCTAGCATACAACACACACTACAACGGCGTTTATGCCAATGTTCTTGCCAATGAAATGTTTTTAGATAGTGCTGATATGAGAAACAGTATTGTCTCACATGCTAAACATGTAGGTTACACACCAAGAAGTGCAACAGCACCTTATGCTGATGTTAACTTAGTTGTTAATAACGCCACTGGTGCAACTTTAACTGCCGCTCAAGGTACAACATTTACATCTACAGTTGATGGCGTGTCTTACAACTATATTGTAAAAGAAGATACTACTACTACACCAGTTGATGGTGTTTATACATTTAAGAATTTAGAATTATACGAAGGTACTTTAGTTACAAACAAATATACAGTTAACACAACAGACGCCAATCAGCGTTTCTTAATTAAGAATGATATGGCAGACACAACAACTTTATTAGTTAAAGTTCAAAACAGTTCAACTGATACTACTACAACAACATATGCATTGTCAACAGACTTAGCAGATGTATCAAGTACATCAGCAGTTTATTTTTTAGAAGGTGCTGAAGACGAACAGTATGAAGTTGTATTTGGTGATGGTGTTTTAGGTAAAGCATTATCAACAGGTAATATCGTTTCACTTATATACATAGTTACTAATGGTTCAGATAGTAATGGTGCTAGTTCATTTGCATTATCTGGTAATGTAGGTGGTTTTACTGATGTCAGTTTAACTGTAAACACAAACAGCGTTAACGGTGCAGACCCGGAAAGTCCGGCAAGTATTCGTTTCAACGCACCAAAACAATTTGCCACACAAAATAGGGCAGTAACGGCGAAAGACTATGAAAGTAAAGTTAAAACAATTTATTCAAATGCTAAATCAGTTCAAGTATGGGGTGGTGAAGATAATGAAACACCCGTTTATGGCAGAGTATATATCTCTATCAATCCTGTTGCTGGTGCTACACTTACAGAAGCAACTAAGTCAGATATTATAACTCAACTAAAAGATTTTAATGTTGCAAGTATCACACCTGTAATTGAGGATCCAGAAACAACATTTATACAACCAACTGTAACTATAAGGTATGACGCTAAGTCAACTACTAACACAGCTGCAAGTATTAAGTCATTAGTACAAACAGCAATAACAAATTTTAATACAGATAACTTACAAGAGTTTGACCAAGTATTCAGACATTCTAAATTTATTGAAACAGTAAACAAAGCAGACGATAGTATTTTATCAAATATCACAACACTTAAATTACACAAAGCATTTACTGCTACGGTATCAAGTTCAACAACATATACAATTAGTTTTAATAACGCATTATATAATCCACACTCTGGTCACAATTCAGACATGGGTGGTATATTATCTTCTTCTTCGTTTAAAGTATCTGGTGATACTACAAATGATTATTTTTTAAATGATGACGGACAAGGTAATGTAAGATTGTATTATGTCGCAGGTGGTGTTAATGTTTATACAAACAATACACAAGGTACAATAGACTATACAACAGGAAAAATAACTTTAAATAGTTTACATATTTCTGAGGTTGGTAATGTTGACGGTGCCACTTCTACTACCATTAGACTAACAGTAGTACCTAATTCAGTTGATGTAGTTCCAGTTCGTAATCAAGTTATACAAATAGATGAAACAAACACAACTGTTACTGTAACTGCTGATGACTACGATACTACATCAGGTATAGGATACACAACAGCGACAAACTATGCGAGTTAGTAAATGGCAAAATTTGACAAAAAAATAAGTAACTTAGTTTCACGGCAGTTACCTGCCCATATACAGGCAAATCATCCACTATTAGTAGAGTTCGTAAAACAGTATTATGTTTTTATGGACTCAGCACAAATCACTTTATCAAGTGTTAGTGCCTCTGACCAAATAATATTAGAAGCTGCAACTGGTGGGTTTGTTGCCTTAAATGCAACTAACGAATTTGGTAAAGACGCAGGTGATTATATTCTTAGTGAACAAGAGAGTATAGGTGAGTTTACAAAAGGTGAAACTATTACAGGTGCCACTTCAGGTCAAACGGCAACTATACTTGCTGAAGATACAGACGCATTAAAATTATATGTTACAGAAAATAGTTTATTCGTAACAGGTGAAACTTTAACAGGTAGTACATCTGGTGCTCAAGGTATTCTATCAAGGTACAGACCAAACCCTAACGCACACTTAACACAACTGTTAGAGTATGCTGATGTCAATGATACTATAGATGATTTCTTTAAACAATTTAGAAATACATTTTTACAAACTTTACCAAACACACTTACAAATGGTTTAGATAAAAGACAACTAACAAAAAATATTATATCATTATACAAAGCAAAAGGTACAAAAGCGGCAAATGAAATATTTTTCCGTGCCTTGTTTAATGAAACTCCAGAATTATATTACCCTACAGTAGATATGATGAGAGTATCAGACGGTAACTTTGATACTGAACAAATACTTAAAACAACACTATCAGCACCTTCTGATGGTAACATGAATAATCTAGTAGGTAAAACAATTACACAAGCAGATATAGTAGGTAATGATACAGTAGATATTGCCAGTTCAGTTGTTGAGAAGGCAACAATATCTACGATATCGTTAAATGGTGTTTCGCATGATGTTGCTACATTTGTTTTAAATAAAGATAGTACAACTGGTACATTTTCAAGTAGTGGAGGTGACGCATTAGTTTTAGATACAGCTGCTGATGAAAATGATAATCTAATTTTAGATGGTACAGATAGTTCATCTACAAATGCAGGTGATAGATTAATACAAAATACTAAATCAATATTTTCTGGTACAGATAATACAGATAGTGATGTTACTATAGAATGTAATGTTGAAAGTATATTAGATGATGGTGATGTTACAGCACCTGGTCAATATTATTCTGTAGGTGAAAACATAAACCTTACAAAAGAAAAAGGTGGTACAGGTGCCATTGCACAAATAGAACAAGTTACATATGGTGTTATTGATAGTGTACAAATAGAAAATGGTGGTTCAGGTTACGCAGTAGGTGACGCATTATCAGTTACAAATCCTACAAGTGGTGATGGTCTTGCAGGTACAGTTGCAGTTGTCAATGGTGGTTTTACTTTAGAAGGTGATACACATGATGACGGTATTCTTTTATTAGAACAAGGTACAGATTTTCAACTTGTTATGGAAGCAGCGACAAACAGTTCTTCAAATGATATAACAAGAATTAGATTGTCAAATAAAGGTGGTGGTTATCTTTCACTACCAACTGTAGGTGTAACTTCATCAACAGGTTCAAGTGCTCTTGTATATCCTGTATCTTCAAGTGTAGGTAAAGCATTATCTGCTAAAGTTATTGACCATGGATTTAGATACGAGACACCACCTGAAGTATCGCCAAAACTTCATATACAAATTGATACACTATCAAGTAACTTTAGTTCTGGTGAAACAGTCACAGCTTCGTCTGAGGATTATATGGCGTTAGAGGCATATGAACAAATAGATTTCCCAATATTACTAGAAGACTTTAGACAAGCAGTAATTAGATTAGAAGATTTTGAAAGAGGTGACTTAGTTACGGAAGATGGCGAACAATTTGCATTAGAAGAATTTGTATCAGGCGCCGTACCAGAAAGTGCAAGTCCAGATTTCTTACGAGACGAAACAGATAACGACAGAATTGTATATAACGAATATGTATTAAAAGATAATACAGATTATATTGTGTTGAATGGCACAGATGGTTCATCTACAAATGCAGGTGGTAAAATACAAAGAGACGACCAAGAAACAGCGTCAGGTACTTTTGAAACTTTTGACGCAGCTACAAACATTCTTACACTAAAAGAAACTACAGGTACTTTTGATGACAAAGTTACAATCACAGGTTCTACATCAGGTGAAACGGCAAGAGTAAGAAACTATAATCCACAAGATACAAAAGCAAGTATGACTGCCACAGTAGGTACTGCCATAGAAACAGATGGTAGTAATACAGGTGTTGATGGACAGTTATCAGAAAGTACAAAGAAAGTACAAGACAGTTTATACTACCAAGATTATTCATACATTATTAAAGTTGGAGAAAGTATTACTGAATGGAGAGATTATCTTAAATCTGCCATACACCCTGCCGGTTTTTATTTCCAAGGGGAAGTTGCAATCAAAACACAATTGAATGCTAAGATGAAAACTGGATATACTAGAATATCTGGTCTTACTGAAACAGATGAAGTTGTTGAAATACTATCTGTTATCTTTAGTGAGAAGATTGGTAGAAGACTTGGTACGCCAACTGATGGTACAAGTTTAAGAAGTACACCTCAATTAGGTATAGAGGGTAGTGCTTCGTTTGGTACTACAAGAGATATTACACTTAATCAGGCGATTACTCTTAAATTGCCACAAGATAGTGACACTTCATTTAGGTCAACAACTGTAGGACAAGGATTTGTATATGCAGGTCCTCGTATGAAAACTATAGGCAATCTAGTTTCAGGTGCCTTTGACCATACACCTGATAGAATATTATTAAATACATCAGCAGATGAGAATGACGGATTGTTATTAGAGGACGGTGGAGATATGAAACAAGAATTAGGTCTACGAGATATGGATAGTGGTATCACAATTGCTACTATAAATAGTATTAAATTAACAGGAACAGGTAGTACATCATTGGATGGTGAGGCAAATAGAATAGATGATTTCAGTACAGGTCTTAAAACTAACTTTACTATACCTGCTCAAATAAAAACCTCGCTTGGTTAAACTGAGCGTATAAATAGTTTATGACGGAGAATAAATGCCAGCAATAATAACAAAAGATTTCAGAATACAAAACGCTAACCAGTTTAGTGAGAGTTTCAGCGAGAGCGCAGACACATATTATCTCGCAATAGGTAGACCACAAGCGTTTGCCAATGACCAAGCATTCAATGATGGTACAGATACATCACCTCCAACACCAGTTGATAGTGTAGGTAGTGTAGATTACTATGTTTATGATGATTTAATGAGTGCAAAAAAGATTACAAGTTCAAATGTATCAGCAGTAATACCAAGAAGAAACTGGACAACTGGTACAACTTACGACTATTACAGACATGATTATGGAGAAATAAACTCCGCTGGTTCAGCAATTGCTGCTAACTCAGGTGCAGTAACTTTACATGACGCAACTTTCTATGTAATGAATAGTACCTTTGATGTATATAAGTGTATAGACAATAATGGTGATAGTGCTTCAACAGTAGAACCAACTGGTAATAAAACAACTAGTGTGTTCTCAACTGGAGACAGTTACAAATGGAAATACATGTACACATTAACTGCTTCTGAACAAGCAAACTTCATGTCAACAGATTTTATTCATTGTTCAACTGAAAGTACAGACTACTCAACTACTGCTGGCGCAATAGAAAATGCTAAAGTAACGGCAGGTGGGTCTGGTGGTACTAATGGTACATATACAAATGTTGATATTCGTGGTGATGGTTCAAGTGGTAAAGCAACTGTAGTTGTATCATCTAACGCAGTAACAAGTGTAACAATTACAACTGCTGGGTCAGGTTATACCTTTGCAAGTGTTTTAGCAAGTGATATTGGTAGTGTATCAGGCGCAGATATAGATTTTATAATTTCACCTCCAGGCGGACATGCAACAGATGTTATCGCTGAGTTAGGTGGATTCTTTGTAATGATGAATGTTGACTTTGCAACTAGTGAAAGTGGCGAGTTCAATACTTCAAATGATTTTAGAAGAATAGCATTATTAAGAAACCCAACTGATAGTACAACAGGTTCAACGGCAACTGCTTCAACACTTGACGCAACTAAATCAATTACTTTCTCTGGCACACCGGGTAGTTTTCAAGCAGATGAAAAAATAACACAAGCAAGTACAGGTGCTGTAGGGTTTGTAGTAGATTTTAATTCTACAACAAAAGTTTTAAGATACATACAACCACAGTTTACTAATCAAGGTGTTGATAGTAGCCAAAACTTAACGGCATTTTCTGGAACGAATACAGTAACAGGTGCGACTTCAAGTGCAACAGGTACGCCAAGTTCACATGATGTTACTCCTGAATTAACGGCAGATACAGGTGATATTCTGTATATAGAAAATAGAAAACCTATTAGTCGTGCTTCAGACCAAACGGAGAATGTAAAGTTAATAGTAGAGTTTTAGGAGATTTAAATGGCAACAAACTTTAATGTCTCTCCTTACTTTGATGACTTCTCAGAAGCAAAGAATTTTCATAGAATATTATTTCGTCCTGCTTTTGCAGTCCAAGCAAGAGAGTTAACACAACTACAAACTATCTTACAAAACCAAATTGAAAGATTTGGTGAACATATGTTCAAAGATGGTAGTATGGTAATACCAGGCGAGATAGCACTTAACACAAAATACGAATATGTTAAGTTAGCAAGTCATTCTACTTCAACAGTTTCTAACTTACAAGATTTAATTGTAACAGGTTCTACTTCAGGTATCACAGCAACAGTTGTAAACACAACTGAAGCAACATCAACAGCAGCTGCAACAATCTATGTTGTATATACTGCCTCAGGTACAGACAATGCAACGAAAAGATTTACTGAGGGAGAAACTTTAACATTTACATACAATAGCACATCTTCAACGGCAGTTGTAGGTACTTCAGGTACTTCGTTACCAACAGATAGTAACGCAACTGGTTTTGCTAGTTCAGTAAATGTTCAAGCAGGTGTATATTTTATTAATGGTTTCTTTGTTGCAAATACTGAACAGACTTTAATACTAGACCCATATTCAAACACACCATCATATAGAGTTGGTTTCAATGTAACAGAAAGTTTTGTTACACCGTCAGACGATAGTTCGTTAAATGATAACGCAGCCGGTTCATCAAATGTAAATGCTCCAGGTGCTCACAGATTTAAAACAGCATTAACATTAATTAAAAAAGTTACAACTGAAACAGATGATGAAAACTTTGTAGAGTTACTAAGAACAGGATCAGGTAACATTGAAACAATTATACAAAGAACAGATTACAATATACTAGAAGAAACATTAGCAAGAAGAACGGCAGATGAAAGTGGTGACTATGTTACTAAATCATTTGACATAGATGTAAGAGAACACAAAAATGACGGATCAAATCGTGGTATATATTCTGCTGATGGTTCAAGTTTATTCAATGGATTAAGTTCAGCTAACTCAGAAGCTAGATTAGCAATTGGTTTATCTCCTGGTAAAGCATATGTTCAAGGTTACGAAATAGAAACAACAGGACAAAAATTTGTTACAGTAGAAAAAGCAAGAGACTTTGATACAATACAAAACTCTACTACAAGATTAGCAATAGGTAATTTTGTTGATGTAACAAATGTACATGGTACGCCAGATATAGGAACAGTTTCAGGAGAAACAGAAGCGTTCAAAGAATTACAATTATTTAAAAATGCAAATGCTACCAGAGGTACAAACCTATCTACAACCAATGTTGATGTAGAACAAATTGGTAGAGCAAAACCTAGATACTTTGAATACAAATCAGGTACTGCTGGTGCAACATTAACAAACACATCTTCAATTTATAAATTAGGTTTATTTAATGTTGATATGTTTACACACATTGGTGTTACAAGTTCAGTTGAGTTTGATACAGGTGAAACTCTAACAGGTTCTACTTCAGGTGCAACTGGTGTTGTAGAGGCAATATCATCTAACACATCAACGGATCCTGACCAGTTTATAACTGAGGACGGATTTAACCTTGTTGATGAAACAGATGGTGACGATTTAATTTTAGAACAATCAGTATTTACAACAGTTGTATTAAGTAATGTATCAGGTTCTTTTGCAACTGGTGAAACTATAACAGATGAAAGTTCAAATAGTGGCGTAGTAATATCAGACACACCAGAAAGAAAAGGTGTAACTGAATTTGATTTTGCACAAGTTAAGTCAGTTGGTATGACTGGTTCGCCAAACTTTACTGCTGATACAGTATTAACAGTTACAGCTTCAAATGAAAAAGATGAAAGTAATGTAACTATAGGCGGACTAATTAGTATAGACGCAAACTCAAATGTAGTAAAAGGTAACAACACAGAATTTAATTCAGACTTAAAAGTTGGCGACAACATTGTGTTTGAAGATAACAATGGTAATCAGCAAAGTAGATTTGTTGGTGCGATTGCAAATAATAAATCATTAACATTAACGGCGACTGTAACAGTTGCTGTAACATCAGCGTCAACACAAAGAAGAAGAACAAAATTACAAAACATTAATACTAGTTCTCTAGTATATAAATTACCTGAGAATGTTATCAAAACATTAAAGACTACAGACAATGCAGGTATCACAGATACAAGTCATAAAGTTAGAAGACAATTTGTTGAAACTTTATCATCATCTGGTGTTGCTACATTCTCTGCTGGTGCAAACGAAACATTTGACGCACACTCAGAAGCAGATTACACATTATCAATAATGACTGCCGGTGCAAGTGCAGGTGCTATAGGTGATATAGTGAGTTTATCAGGCAACAACCATGAAGGTGACGCCGTATTCTCATTAACTGGTAGTCCATCAGGTCGTCAAGTACAAATAGATTTAGGTGCTAACTATGCAACTGCTAAAGTTAAATTAATTGCAACAATAACTAAATCAGTTGCAGGTGAAAAAACAAAAGCATTAGTTTCAGACCAAACACAAACAGTTTCTACACAAGCATTAGCTGAAGAAAAAACAATCAGTTTAGGTAAAGCAGACGCATTTGCTTTAACAAGTGTATTCATGGCACCAGACTTTAGTACGGCAGCAACAACAAGTCATACAGATATTACAGATAGATTTACACTAGACACAGGACAAAGAGATAGTTTCTATGACATTGCTAGAATAGTAAGAAAAGACGGTGCTCAATTACCAACTGGTAGATTACTAATTACATTTAGTTTCTTTACACACGGTACAGGTAACTACTTCTCAGTAGATAGTTATGCTGGTGTTGTAGATTATGAAAACATTCCTTCTTTTGAAAGTCCAACAAAAGGTAAAATACAATTAAGAGACGCATTAGACTTTAGACCTAGAGTAGCGGACAATAGTGAAGTTGTAGGTTATGGTAATGTAGATAGTATTAATGCAAAAAATTATACTGGAGGCGGTGCTTCAACAGTTGATATGCCAAAACCTAGTTCAGACGCAACACTAGACTTTGAATTTTATTTAAGTAGAATAGATGGTATCTTTGTAACT
>Ga0098037_1000675_pt1 | contig 16726 bp, 28 predicted proteins | sample 5_EtaG_FD_75050 | JGI IMG/M metagenome (GOLD analysis project Ga0098037, IMG submission 75050) | Marine viral communities from the Subarctic Pacific Ocean - 5_ETSP_OMZ_AT15132 metaG | ecosystem: Environmental > Aquatic > Marine > Oceanic | place: Pacific Ocean | collected 2015-01-08 | reverse complement strand
GTGGTTACGAAATAAAAGCATATCGTAAAGGCGACTTCTGTAAAAAATATCCTAAGCACAAGATATGTTCAGGCTAATAACACTATTATTTTTAACAACATCTGCATGGGCAACAGACCCTACGTTTACTGTTGGTACAGAAAGCATAATAAATATACAAAACTCAGGCACAGCTCTTGGTCTTGGCGACGATTCAATGAGCGGTATGAAAGATATTGGTTTTGATTTTACTTTCTATGACCAAACCTTTGACCAAGTAAATATATCTATGAACGGGTTCTTTACCTTTCAATCAAACTTTAATGTATCAAGACAAAGAAATTATTTGTCCGAAACGCTACCAGCAAGTTCGTTCAATTACAGTGTCTTTCCAATGTGGACGGATTTAATTAATAGAAACGGTACTCAAAATCCTTATATTCAGACATTTGGTAATACATCTGATACAGACCAGTATTTTGTCATAGGATGGTACAACGCAAAAGAATACAGCAATCAATTACAAAATACTTTTGAGGCTATTTTATATGAAGGTACAAATGAGATTGAGTTTAGATATGATAAAATACAGGTTCAATCACATGATTTTACAATAGGTGTTCAGGGCAACAACGAAGCCGTGACGTATTTAAGATATGAAGACAACAATAGTACCACATACATTGAGACAGATGACTTTAGTGTTACTACAGCAGAAGTTATAGATGAATCGTTTAGCAATCTTTCTTCTGAATGTTTAGTTGATTCTTCTTACTCAGATCTTTGTGATGTCTATGATCTAACAAATGATTTTGAAGACGATGACTTTCTTTATGGTGTAGATGAGGATATAATATTTGGCTATGACGACGACGAAACATATTATGGATTTGACGACCAAGAAGATCAGTTTGCTTTCACCATTACACCTGGTTTTGACGATGATAACATTTGGAGTGACGATGGTTATAATAATGATAGCACTATTGTCATTTATGATATTGAACCTGATCAAGAGTACGAATTAGAAAATGACCCATTATCTATACATATTGATAGTGAGTTTGATAGTGAGTTTTTGGATGCTCTCTCAAACTTGGAAGAAATAGAAATAATAGAGCTACCTCAAGAAATTGAAATAATTGAAAATTTTGAAACTTTTGAAGAAAGAATAGAAGAAGATTTTTTAGTATTTGTAGAAGAAGTAGTTGAAGAAGAATTGTTTGATGAAGAAGAGGCAATAGAGGAAGAGGAACAGGCGTTAGACGAATCTATTGATGAAATAAGTCCTGAAGAGATAAATGAAGAGTTAGAAGAAGAGCCTGAAAGAAAAAACGTAAGACGTAATGTTAGAACAGTTAACGCTAGAATAAATGACGTTGTGTCATCTATTGTATCTAATAGTTATTCTTCATCTTATAATGGTTCTAATTCGCAAGGTTCTAACTCAACCGTCAATACATCTAATATAAGCGCAACTAATGTTAGTTCTCCTACTGCCTCTAATCAAATAGCTAACGCACAAGTAGAAACAAATAATGTATTACAATCTATTGAAATACTTCCTATGCCATCTATGGATAATACACCTTCTGTAGCAATGGCTGACGTGCAAGTAACAACGATGGACAATCAAATACAAAACGTTACCTCGTCTGTAATGACTTCATCAGAAGCTGATCAAATTGCAGAAGAAATTGTAAGTCAAAACATACAAGCTCAACAAGAAGAAAATCAAAGAAGTCAAAGTGAGTCTGGTGAATATAATGCACAAGGACAAGCTAACTTACTGGCCTACATGGGTTACTCGCCTGGCTTTAATGATTATCAAAACATGAACATACCGGACGGAGCTAACTGGTACGAACCAAAAACTATATATGCAAATATAAATTTAGATGATAATATAAATAACTATAATAGCCTAGTTAACACAAACTTAGATCAACAATCTAATATAATAGGCACACAAAATATGGAGTTTTTTAGATAATGTCTGAAGAAATTAAAGTGGTCGAAGTAGAAAGGGTTTCCTGGTATAACAATCCAGAAGGCTTTGACAAGTGGAGAGTCTTTCCACGAATATTGATAACATTGTATGGTGTTATGTTTTACAAAACTTGCGATTGGTTTATGACATTACCTGATCCAACTAATTCACAGTCTGCATTTGTATCTGTTATTGTAGGTGCAGGTGCGGCTTGGTTTGGTTTATACATTGGTAAAAAATAGGAGATAGTTATGAAAAATATATTACCTAAACTTCAACAGTACATAACCATAGTGGGAGTGATCACGGCCATAGGAGGGGGCTTCTACACGTGGGGACAATTTAACCTACGTCTAGACAACATTGAAAAGAAAAAAATTAAATCGGTAAATATTGTACCTTTACAAGAATCTATTGCAGAGCTAACAACAAAAGTCGACAATTTAGAAAAAAGATTAGATAGAAACGAGGACAGGATTGACCAGCTCGGCAATAATGACAATCCTTTAGCTAGATAATGGCACAAAGAAAAGAAAAACCTATACGACGAACCACAGGCAAAGGCGGTAATTATCGCTCCACTAAGTCTGGTGCAGGTATGACAAAAAAAGGTGTTGCCGCTTATCGTCGTAAAAATCCTGGCTCTAAATTAAAAACTGCTGTTACAGGAAAAGTTAAGAAAGGCAGTAAAGCAGCAAAAAGAAGAAAGTCTTATTGCGCAAGATCATTAGGTCAGTTAAAAAGAAGCTCGGCAAAAACTAGAAACAATCCTAATTCAAGAATTAGGCAAGCAAGAAGAAGGTGGAAATGTTAAATGGTTAAATCAACAAAAAATAAAAAAACTGTTAAAAAAGTTGTTAAAGGTTTGAAAAAAGCAAGTAAATTACATGCTAAACAAGCAAAGTCATTATCAGCTCTTAAATTAAAAAAAGGTGGTGCGGTAAAAAGTAAATCTCGTGTTAATGAAGCTGGTAACTATACAAAACCAAGTATGAGAAAAAATTTATTTAATAAAATAAAAGCAGGAAGTTCTGGTGGTAAACCAGGTCAGTGGTCTGCTAGAAAAGCGCAAATGCTAGCTAAACAATATAAAGCAAAAGGTGGCGGTTATAAATAATGGCTCTTAAAAAGACACAAAAATCTTTAAAAAGATGGGGCAAACAAAAGTGGAGAACGCCTAGCGGTAAAAAATCATCTGTAACTGGTGAGGTATACGCTCCATCAGCTACTATTAAAAAATTAAAATCTACTAAAAAAGGAAAAGCTAAACTTGCGCGGGCTAATCAAAAAAAGAGAGCTGCAACAAGAAAAGGCAAACAACATGCTAAACATGGTTTACATAAAGGTAAAAAAAGGTAATAATAGATACTATGGTTAAAGGAAAAAAAAGTTCTGGGAAAAGACCAGGTTTATATGCTAATATTCATGCCAAAAGAAGAAGAGGCGAACGCATGAGAAAAAAAGGAGCAAAAGGCGCTCCTACTGCGGCAAACTTTAAAAGAGCTGCACAAACAACTAAAAAAAGGAGTTAATTATGATGAAAAAATCTAAAGGTTACAGAGGCGGCGGTGCTGTAAAAAAATCTAAAGGATATAGAAAAGGTGGCGCTGTTAGAAAAAAATCCAAAGGATCAAAAAGAGGCGGAAAAAAATAAAATAAGATTTGGGGAGATTTAATGTCTTATTTAATATCTAATGTCCCATACTTTAAGGTGTGGGTAAGAAAAGAATTTACGTCTGGTCATCAAAAATATCATGGTGAATTTATTCACGGATTAGCGTTTGCAGTTAATTCTATTCCAGACAGATCTTTATCATTTCAAGTTGTTTTTACTGGATGTGAAATAGATTACGATGATCATGAAACAAAAAATGTTCACGGTGGTGCTATGTGGGCTAGAATGCCTATACAAGGTTTAGTAGCTGATATACCACTGGATGAATGGCCTGACAGAATGGAAAATCATTTATGTCAACCTTGGGACTGCATGTCTCATCATCATTCAGTAATAGTTATGGACAGAACATCATCATCGCCTTGGTATGCAAAAATAGACGGTGAATTTTATTTAGCTAAATATATTTTTACTGTTGATTATACTGAACATGAAATAGCAGACAGTCCAGATCAACATAAACAAAGTCATGTATTGTATTTGACAGAAGGTAAATGGAAGGGAAATATTGTAGCGTTGCCAAACAACAGGGTTAGAGTAACAAATCCTGCATTATGGCAAACTGGAGAAGGTGCGCCAGATTTTATTCCTAGTCAACAAATTCATAGTAGCGAAGAACACGAAAGCTATACAGACTCAAATATTACTTTTGATAATTTATACAATAAATCTAAATAGGTTTACATATTAAAGTTTTTGGTTGACATTTGTAGACAAATAACTACTTATGTATTAATGCAAGATTTTGAAGTAATTCAGCATGTGTTAAAAATTGTTAGGGAAAGACAAGAAGACCTTGCCTCTCAGCTTATAACAGGTTCTGTAGAAAATTGGGAAATTTATCAAAATATTGTAGGGCAGTTGCAATCGCTAAGTTATGTAGAGTCTGAAGTTAAGTCAATAATGAACATAATGGATGGCAATGATGGTTAAAGAGTTAGTAGTTCCTGATAAATATGTAAAAGAAAAAAAATCAGGTTTTAAGTCAGCGTGGGTTAAGGAAGAAGATAGATATCTTGATCCTACAAAAATTAATTTAACATTAAAAGAAAAACTTCCAAACCCTACGGGTTGGAGAATGTTGATTGTACCTTATCAAGGTAAACAAAAAACTGACGGAGGTATTCACATACCAGATCAAATAAGAGAAAGAGAAGCTTTAGCTACTTCTACTGGTTATGTGTTAAAAACTGGACCAAACTGCTATAAAGACAAGAATAAATTTCCTGAAGGACCTTATTGTAAAGAAGGTGATTGGGTTTTAATTGCTCGTTATGCAGGCACTAGAGTTAAATTAGAAGATTTTGAAGTTCGCATTTTAAACGATGATGAAATTTTAGCAACAGTAGCAGATCCTGCTGATGTAAAAAACTTTTAGGAGATAACAATGGAAAACATAGAAAACGAAGTCCCAGAAGAAGAAAATATTGTTCTTGAAAATAAAGAGGAAGAAAATCCTAATGAGGTAGAAATAAAAGATACTTCAGATAATTCTACAGAAGAACAATCTTTGTCTGAAGAAGAGTTAGATAAAAGAAAAAATAAAACTCAAACTCGTATTAATGAATTAACAAGAAGACGGCGTGAGGCTGAAGAAAGAGAAGCTGCTGCTTTAGAATATGCAGATGCTATGAAAAGAAAAGCTGAGTCTTTACAGTCTAAAGTAAATAATACTGATGTTGGTTACGCTACTGAATTTGAAGCTAGGGTGTCCTCTCAAGCTGAACAAGCTAAATCTGCTTTAGAAGAAGCAACAGAAGCTAATGATCCAAAAAGAATTGCAGCGGCTACAGCAGCTATGGCTCAAGTAGAGATTGAAAAGGAAAGAGTTAGACTTTATAAAAATCGTATAAAACAACAAAGTCAGCAACCTCAAACAATTGAACCAGACTTTCAACCTCAAGCTCCAGTCAGAAAACCAGACCCTGATCCAAAAGCAGTTTCATGGGCTGATAAAAATGAATGGTTTGGAGATGATAGAAAATTAACAAGTGTTGCTATTGGTCTTCATAGTGATCTTATTAGTGAAGGTTTTGACGGTTCTTCAGATAGTTATTATGAAGAATTGGATAAACGCTTGAAACCTTGGCTTGGCGCTGCTGGCAAGGAAACTGAAGAATTTACAGAAACTAGCACAACTCGTAACTCACCTGTAGCTTCTGTAACAAGTGGAAGAGGAGTTGCAAAAAAATCAAAAACTGTTAAATTAAGTAGATCCCAACTGGAGATTGCCAAAAAACTTGGTGTTCCGAAAGAGGAATACGCCAAAGAAGTGGTAAAACTTCAAGGGAATAGGAGCTAAAAATGGCTAAAAAAGAAATTATCGATGAACCTGTAGCTAATGAAGCAGCGGACAGAGATTCACGGAATAAAGACACAAGAAAAGCTTCAACACGCCCTGTACAATGGCGGCCAGCTAATAAATTGTACGCCCCGGATGCTCCAGACGGATTTATTCACCGTTGGATTCGAGCGGAAACACTAGGACAAGAAGATAAATCTAATGTCCATCGCCGAATGCAAGAAGGTTTTGAATTAGTAAGAGCGGATGAGTATCCAGATTCTGATTTACCGGTAGCCGATGGTAAGCACGCAGGAATTGTCGGACTAGGAGGTTTGTTGTTAGCAAGATTCCCAGAGGAATTAAGGTCCCAGAGAAACAAATATTATAATGATAGATCTGGACAACAAATGGAAGCAGTTGACAATGACTGGATGAGGGATAATAACCCTTTAATGCCAAAGGACGCACCGGAAAGAAGATCACAAGTATCATTTGGTCAACCCCGAAACGATAAGTAATTATTGTTTCACAACTAAAAGGAAAAAAATATGGCAAATCAAGATGCCCCCTTTGGTTTACGTCCGATTAAAATGGTAGGCGGCGGTGATTTCACTGGCGGTCAAGATAGATTTACTTTAGCAAGCGGTTACAATACCAACATCTTTCAAGGGGATCTCGTAGAACCTCTTGCTGCGGGAACAGTTGGAAGAGTACCTGCTGGTCAAACAAATCGTATTCTTGGCGTGTTTAATGGAGTTAGATATACTAATCCAACTACAGGCACACCTACTTGGGCGAACACCTATCAACAACCTGTAGCAGCATCAGACATAGAAGTCTTTGTTATTACAGACCCAAACGTTGTATATGAAGTACAAGCTGATGCAGCATTCCCAACATCAGGATTATTTGCAAATTATGATATTGTAGATAATTCACCTGTTGGAAGTTCAACAGCTGGTATCTCACATGTAGAACTTGACGTAGGAACCGGCGCGACAACAGCAGGACTGCCTTTAAAAGCACTGCAAATTAGTACAGAACCAGAAAATGACGATCCGTCAACTGCTAATACTAATGTTCGCGTTATTATTAACAATTCAGTGTATTCCGCTGGAACAGCTGGCGTATAGGAGGTTTAAATGGCTATATCACGCGCACAACTCGCAAAAGAACTAGAACCAGGCCTCAACGCTTTATTTGGACTTGAATATGCCAGATATGGTGATGAATCCGCAGAGATTTTTGAAACAGAATCTTCTGATAGAGCATTCGAAGAAGAAGTAATGCTTGTAGGATTCGGCAATGCTGCTGAAAAAGCTGAAGGCGCAGGCGTACAATACGACTCTGCTTCAGAAGCTTATACTTCAAGGTATACTCACGAAACAATCGCACTTGCGTTTGCATTAACTGAGGAAGCTGTAGAAGACAATCTTTATGATCGTCTTGCAAACAGATATACCAAAGCATTAGCTAGGTCTATGAATCACACAAAACAAGTTAAAGCGGCTAACGTTTTAAACAACGCATTTAACAATGCATTTACTGGAGGCGACGGCGTTGAACTTTGCTCAACAGCTCACCCACTTTCATACGGCGGTACATTCGCTAATGAGCCAGTTACAAATGCTGACTTAAATGAAACTTCTCTTGAAAACGCACTAATTGATATTAGTAATTTCGTTGACGAAAGAAATATGATTGTTGCTTTAAATGGTACAAAACTCGTTATTCCATCACAACTAAGATTTGTTGCTGACAGAATATTAGAGTCTACTATGCGTCCAGGAACTGCTGATAATGACATCAATGCGATGAGAAATACCAGCGCTTTACCTGGTGGTTATGTAGTTAACCATTTCTTAACAGACCCAGATGCATTCTTCGTTATGACTGATGCACCTAATGGTTTAAAACACTTCGAAAGAAGCCCGTTAAGAACAGCTATGGAAGGTGACTTCAACACAGGAAATATGAGATACAAAGCTCGGGAGCGTTACAGCTACGGGTGGTCAGATCCTCGTGGAATCTATGGTTCTACAGGTGTTTAATTAACACTCAATATTCTGAGGAAAAGGGTAGTTTCGGCTACCCTTTTTTTTGTCTTGTGTTTTGATTCGATATTTCATATTATAAAAATACTTTGACAATCATTTTGATTGACAGACACTCAACTGACAAAGGAGATATAAAATGAGTAAGACAACTTTTTCAGGTCCTATTAAATCAGGTCCTGTACAATCAACAACAGGTACTAACGTACAAAGCAATATTGCTGACGTAGGTTTTACAGTAGTTTCACAATCTGCTGCTGTAACACAAAATACTAATGCTCCAGCAACAACTATTGTTATCCCTGCTTTTAGCAGAATTTTATCAATTCAATTATTTGTAACAACAGCTTGGAATGGCGCTGCTTCAACAGCAGGTCTTGGATGGGATGATGGTACAATTGTAGATGCAACAGCCTTAACTACTGCAACTTCTGTTGCTGGTGGAACAATAGGAATGGACACTGATAATATTGAGCCGGGTGCAAATGCTACTAGAACAAATAATTGGTTAGATACTGGCACAAACAAAAAAAGAATTAGACTTTTAAGTTCTAATGCTGGTGCAGGTGTAGGAACTCTTGTAGTAAATTACGTTCAAGCACAAAGCAAAGTATTTACTGTTTAGGAGGCTTAAATGGCTGGACCAACTGAAGTCGCAAACTTAGGAGCAAGTGCTACTCAAGTTTTAGTTAATCCAAAATCTTCAGCTCCGAATGTTAAAAACATTGGAGGACCTAGTACTTTTGCTTATTTTAAAGGTGCTTATTTTGAAGCTGGTGCTGGAGGTGAGGGTACTTTAAAAATCCAAACTCAAGTTAACGGCACATGGACTACTAAAACTGAATATGCTTTAGCAGCAAATGCGGATGACTCTGTGTATGTTCCTGGAACACTAGGAATACGTTTAAAAGACGGACTAAGAGTTTTGACTAACGCTAATATTGCTAACGCTCAAATATTTTATACCTAGTTTAGGGGGTTATAATGGAAATGGATTTACTCTGGAATGTTGGGTTAACCATTCTCATAGCCCCTGGAACTTATGCTATTGCTAATTTATTTGTTAGAATGAATAAAGCACAACAAGATATAAATGATTTTAAAGTTGAAGTAGCTAAAGAATATGTTTCTAAAGAAGATTATCAAGATAGTCTTGAACAGGTTTTAAGAAGATTTGATAAAATAGAAAGTAAAATTGATAGGATTATTGAAGGTGGCTAGTGGTCGTTCTCAGTTTTCTAAACTTACTAGCACTTACAGTGGTAAATCTAAGCGTAAAAAAAACAAAGGATGTGGAAAAGTTATATCCAATAGAAGAAAGACAACAAGGTACACATAATGACATTAAGCGGATCAACAAACTTTGAATTAAATGTAACAGAATACATCGAAGAAGCTTATGAAAGATGTGGTTTAGAGTTACGCAGTGGTTATGATTTAGAAACTGCTAAAAGGTCTATGAATTTATTGTTTGCTGATTGGGCTAACAGAGGTCTTAATCAATGGACGGTTCAACAAACAATTACAACATTAACGCAAGGCACTAATTATATATCGCCTGGTGCTGATACTATTGATGTTTTAGATGCAGTTTTAAGAAGAACAGTTAACGGAAAAACTAGCGATATGTCTATGAATATGATAAGTCGTGCAGAATTTTTAAACATTCCTGATAAAGAAAATCAAGCTAGACCTAATCAATATTTTTTAGATAAACAAATTAATCCTAAACTTTATTTATGGCCAACACCAGAAAACAGTACTGATCAAATTGTATTTAATCGATTAGTTCGTATGGACGATGCTGATTCTCCCACGAACACTGTTGATATGCCTTTTCGTTTTTATCCATGTCTTGCTAGTGGTTTAGCTTACATGTTATCTGTTAAAAAAGCTCCTGATAGAATGCAAATGTTAAAAGCAGCTTATGAAGATGATATGAGAAGAGCTATTGATCAAGATGAGTCTAGAGCTTCGTTTAATGTAGCTCCAGACATGAGAAGTTATAGGTTAAGATAATGTCTTATGCATTAGGAAAATTTGCTATTGCTCTTTGTGATATTTGTGGGCAACAGTATAAATTAAGTGAATTAAGAAAACAATGGAATAACTGGAAGGCTTGTTCTGAATGTTATTCACCTAAACAACCTCAACTAGAAATACCTACAAATACTGTTGATCCTGAAGCTTTATATGAACCAAGACCAGATATGGATGTAGAAGCTGGTGATGGTGTTGTAAGAACGGAAAATCCAGGATTTGTCAATACAGAGGAAAATGTGATAGGATCAAGCTTTAGATTTAATTCTATAAATGGAAATATTGGAACAGTAAAAGTAACAACTACATGAGTAATAAATGGCTTATACATACACAACATTAAAAGCAGCTATCCAAGATTTTGTAGAAGATTCTGGTTCTACATTTATTGCTAATTTAGATAACTTTATTCAAAACGCAGAACAGAGAATTTTTTCTGAAGTAGATCTTCCTTTAGACAGAAAGAACTCTACAGGTAACTTAACAACTGCTAATAAATATTTAGCAACACCAGAAGATTTTTTATCAACATATAGTTTAAGTGTTATATCAAACAATACTCATCATTTTTTATTAAATAAAGATGTTAATTTTGTTCAAACCTATAATCCTGATCCTAGTGTAAAAGGTCTTCCAAAATACTATTCTTTATGGGACGATAATACCTTTATTGTAGGACCGTGTCCTGATCAAGCTTATGAGGTCGAGCTTCATTATTATTACAAACCTGAGTCTATAACAACATCAGCAACAGGTAATTCTTGGTTAGGAACAAATGCACAAAACGCTCTTCTTTACGGATCATTGGTAGAAGCTTACACTTTTTTAAAAGGTGAGCCAGATCTTATTAAACTTTATAACGATAGATATAGAGAAGCATTATCTAGATTAAAAAATCTTGGTGAAGGCCGCAATCGTACCGATGAGTATCGTTCCACTATTATAAGGCAGAGGGTAACATAATGTTTTCACAAAAAGTAGAAATGACAACAGGTGATGTCAAAGTCATAACAACGCAAAACAGAGGTAAAACTCCAGAAGAAGTCGCTGAGATGGCAATGGAAAGAATTATTCATGTAAGCGGTGAAGCACCTGATATTATAAAACAACAAATTAACGCTTACCAACAACAGCTTTTTCATGTATTAGTATATTATATGAAAGAAATGGTTCAAAGCGATCGAACTAATGTCATTAACCTTCTTGAGAAAGAAGGTCATAGTTCGTTAGCTGACTTAATAAGGAGAATGTAAGAATGGCAATAACTCAAGCAATGTGTAGTTCCTTTAAGCAGGAATTATTACAAGGTCTTCACAACTTCACTAATGGAAGTGGTGGTGGCACTACAACATCAACTGGTACTGGTAATACTTATTACTGTGCGTTGTATACTAACTCAGCAAGTTTAGGAGCTACTACAACAGCATATACTACCTCTAACGAAACCACGAATACTGCTGGATCAGCGTATAATGCTGGTGGACAAGGTTTAACTAACGTAACACCTTCTTTAGACGGTACTACAGCTATTACTGATTTTGGCAATGTAACTTGGTCTGCAAGTTCATTAACAGCTAGAGGGGCTTTAATATATAATTTTAGTCAATCTGGTAATAATGCAGTATGTGTATTAGATTTTGGGAGTGATAAAACAAGCTCTGCTGGTGATTTTACAATTAATTTCCCGGCTCCAGCTGCGTCTACTGCGTTAATTAGAATAGCTTAATTAAATAAAAGGAAAGGCTAATGGCTCTCAAGTTTTTTGACAGAACCAAACAAGATGCCACAACTTCTGGAACTGGCACTTTTACCCTTTCTGGTACAGCGGCTGATGGTGGTTTTAGAACATTTGCCTCTGTCCATGCTAGTGGTGATGAAGTATTTTACTGTGCTGTTGACAGCTCTAGTGGTAATTTTGAAGTTGGCCAAGGAACTCTTACATCCGGAGGTAACTGGACTTTAACTCGTGACATAGTTAAAAGCTCAACCAACTCAAATAACAAAGTTAATTTTGCCTCACCACCAGAAATATTCTCCACATATCCAGCTGAAAACGCTGCTTTTTCTGATACAACCCTTGCAAGTAATGTTGTTGAAACAGACGCTATCTTTACTCAGACTTTAACAGCAAACAAAGCTCTTTCAGGCCAATTTAAAGGTACTCTTCAATTTAATAAGGCTTTCTTTACTTCTTCAGATTATACAGTTGCATCAGGCCAAACATTAACAGTTACCGATAGTGCTGATTTATATGCTGTTAATATATCTAATAATACAGTTATGGATAGAACAACAGACTTTACAGATGTTACGACAATAACAGCAGATACTTTATTTGCTCCTGGTGTAAATGCTTACGCTCAAGTAACAATCGATAATGGTGTAACAGCAACAGTATCACCAGCAGGTACAACCTTTGTAAATAATGGTTCAGGTATTATTGTTGATTCAATACAACAAGAAGGTGGAACAACTAAATGGAGGCTACCAAGAACTGATGGAAGTGCTGAATCTGCTATTGTAACAGATGGTGCAGGTGGTTTTAAAGTTAAAGGTGCTTCGGCAGCAGGAGGACCTGTTGTATTAAATCCTCAAGGCGAAACTCTTCTTTCAACAATAGATTTTAATAATTATGTAGCTAATACAAATTATGTTGAATTTATAGTTCCTTCATCTTTAGCATTAAGTACAGCAGATATTGAATCTTTTAGAATTGATTTAGATTTTTTAACTTTTTATGCACCAACTGGTACTGATGGAGCAAACACAGCAGTATTTATACAACCTATGACAGCAAAAGATAGTCGTATGTCGTTAGGAACAGCCGCATGGGAATGGACTTCACAATATATGTATAATAATAGTACCGGTTACAATAGAAGAAGTCAGTATATGACTGGAGATTCTAATGAAGGAAGTTCAAATACATATCAAGGAACTTATTACGGAAAAGATTATGGCTTACCTTTAACAGGAGGCTCTCAAAACTATGGAACTCCGAGTGATTTTTACACAGATACTCCTCCAAACTTTACAAATACTGATCCAATAAGTCAGTGGCATTCTAACATGACAGGAACAATAAAAATTCAGAATCAAATTTATGCTCCTAAAGTATCGTTTAATTTTGATGGAGCAATGGCTTATAGTGGTGGTCAATGGAATTATACATTTATGGTTACAGGTGGACATTCTACTTATAGACAAAGCAGTCAAACCAATAATCGACCAATTACAGGAGCACACGCTAGAGGATACAGAATATGGTTTTTACCAGTAAATTACAATATGTTATCAAATTGGAAAATTTCTGGTGGAAGAATAGATGCTTATGTTAAGTTAAAACAAAGTAAATCTCAAATAACAGTTGGAGACACAGCAAGTTAAAAATTGCAATGCAAGTAAAAATATATTAAAAAGGTAATATTATGGCATCGTTAATAAAAACAAATAAAATAAGTACACCAGGTGGTGAAGAGTTTACTCTCCCAACTACATTGCCTAGTGTTGATTCATCTTTAACGTCTACCTCAACAGGACAACTTGGTTATGGTGCTTTAGGTTTTAGCTCAGATGCTTTGTCATCAGATAATAAAACTATTGATAGTACTGCTGGCAAAACTTTTAATGCTCAAGTGCAAAGTCCTTCTTTAGTAGATAAAGCAAGAGTAAAAAATGACAGCACAGCTAGTCAAGTTACATTAGATGTTCTTCCTCAACTTAGAACAGGTCAAGTTGCACCAAATGTACAATTTATTAGATTTAATTTTTGTGGCGTTAATTTTAGCGATGATGGTTTTAGACCAACTATTCAATTATTAGATTCAAGTAATAATAATATTATTACCAATAGTAGTGCAACTCAAGCATTCAGGTCTTACACAAATTATAGTGGTGGTTTTAGTAACTACAGTAAAGACCCAAATGTAGCTTATATGCCTTTATTGTATGATGAAGGTTATAGACCTTGTGGAGCAACTGCATCCTCAGAATTGTTTAATCAAACTACAAGAAGAAACGGCACAGCTATGATGAATGGGTATTGTGAAATTCAAATAATTAGTAGTGCAGCTAATGCAGACACTAACTCTAGTGGTTATTTTGGTCCAGGTGGTTTAATTTTAGCTAAAAATTATTTTGGTTACAGATACATAAATGATTACAGTAGTACAAGTAACAACGCTATAATAGGCGTATTTACTCAATATGTTTCAAAACAAACAAATATGAACAATGCTACAAAAATTAAATTTTATTCTCATACAGGAACTACTGTAATGAATGAAGGTTTATTTTGGACAGAAACAACAATGAACCCAGGAAAAACATCATAGGTGTAAAATGACAGTTAGAACAGAAAAAATACAAGCATTAACAGGATCAGCTCCTCTTACACTTCCAACATCTTTACCTGCAAGCAGTAAAGGTGTTCAAGTAACCACAACAGGCGTTATATCAACTCCTGCTACAGCAGATACGTTAACCCATTTAACATCTAGTACTGGTAGTGACCCAGGTTGGGTTTTGTTAGATCATAATGAAACAAATGCTGCAACAGGATTAATGTCAGTTCGTAACACAAGCACAGTTTATCCTCCTGCCGATATATATTGTTATGAAATTCAGTTTAATATAATGGGTTACTATAATAATAGTGCTGGATCAGTTAGGTGGTCAGCAACAAGAAATGGAGATAGAGAGCCTAATGGAACTGGTAGAGATGGTGTAGGTATTTATCAAAGTCCAGGTAATGGAAAAAATCAGTACACACCAGGAGCAAATGGTACTAGTACAAATGGTAGTTATGACAATACTATGTCATATAAAAGGCAGGGAATGAGCAGTCCTACTGGTACTGTATATGATAAAATGTTTGATAAAACTCAAGCTCCTCTACAAAGTACTTATGGCGGTGACGGAGGTATTATAGGAAAATTTAGATATTATAATGGAAGTGGATATTCAGGACCCGTAATAGACCCAATGGGGTATAATGGTCGTGCAGGTAATGGAAATAGTTATGGTAATTGGTATTTTGATAGAAATGGATTTTCTATGCCTGTTTCAAATAATCCAACTCATACAGATAAGGTAGATGGTTTTGATTGTTGGGATTCAAGTGGGGGTGACGGTTGGGGTAATGCAAATTATAAAGTGATGGGATTTATACAACTATGGGGAATGCCTAAAACAACTTCTTAAAGGAATAAAAGTATGTCAACATTAGCAACAAATAAATTAGGAACATTAAGCGGCTCTGCTGATATGTCTTTGCCTTCATCAAGGCCAGACAGCACAAAACAAGGTTTTCTTGATTCATCAGGTAATTTAACTTTTGGGCAAAGTACAGTTAATAATATTCAAGTTATGGTAACAGATGATGATGGAAAAGTAGGTAAAGTTCTTGTTGATCAAGTTTGTTCAACAGGAAGTTCTGATGCTACTGCATACAATGGAGTTAAAAATTCTTCTAGTAATGGTTTTTTTGGTTATGCTGTAGGTATTCATAATGCACCTGACGATATAAAAACGAATTATTTATTTGAAGGAAACCTAAGATCAATGGAAATAGAATTTCAGTATTATGTTAATGGAAATAGTAATATACCTGAATATAATATGTATTACACGCCCTTAGACCTTGCAGGAAACAGACTATGGTCAGTTAATCAGCGTTCAGTTAGTCAAGGTGGTGCTCAAGGTTATACTTACGAAAATGAAGACTCAAGTGGTTCTCGATATAATGGTGGAAATACAAGTTATGCTGCTACAGGAGGTGATAACAATGGTCTTGGTGGGGATAGAACTTATACAGGAAATTATTCAGGAACTGGTAAACATGGAAAAATTTTTTGGCATTGTGGAGTAAATACTACTTATTTCCTTGCATCTCATAGTACATCATGGAAATTCAATTCATCATCAACAAGTAATATGTTTCCTATATCTGAAAGTCAATATACTGCTCCTACACCATCAGGTGGTTATACCAATACTGAGAGAACTCAAGGATCAGGTGGTAACAGTAGTCCTTATGGTTATGGATTACCTTGGACTCAACAAGGAGGTTGTTTTTTTAGTGCTGGTGGTTACAGTGCAGCACCACAAATGAATTATTTTACAGCAACTTGTTACGCATATATTAAACCAACAGATTTAGTTTCAACATAGGAGAGAATAATGGCAATACCACAACCAGAAACATTAACAAGAGGTATTATTAACGATAGAAATCCTGAAACAGGACTAAGAGAAAATAGAGAAGAAACAGATCAAGAATTAGCTCAAAGACAAGCTGATTATGATAATTGGTTACAAAATTATTTTATTAATAGAAGTAATCATATTCAATCAATAGGAAACGCTATGCTTCCTGCAACTGATTGGACACAATTATTAGACAGTAATTTAACAGATGAATCTGTTGCAGAATTTGCTGCTTATAGAAAAGTTTTAAAAGAATTAAACAAAGATTTGTTAGATGGAAGTAATAATCCTGTAGATGCCAATGATGAAATTTGGGATGAAAACTACAGTGTTGATGATAACTTACCTACAGAACCAACCCCAGAATATAAACCAGAAGAAGAGGAGTAAAATCAAATACTCGTATTTTCTTAAAGAATAGGATAATATAAAAAAATGTTTGGTTTTAGTTCATTTGCACAAGATACCTTTGCATCATCAGGGTCAGGTCCTGTTAG
>Ga0098037_1000670_pt1 | contig 16843 bp, 37 predicted proteins | sample 5_EtaG_FD_75050 | JGI IMG/M metagenome (GOLD analysis project Ga0098037, IMG submission 75050) | Marine viral communities from the Subarctic Pacific Ocean - 5_ETSP_OMZ_AT15132 metaG | ecosystem: Environmental > Aquatic > Marine > Oceanic | place: Pacific Ocean | collected 2015-01-08 | reverse complement strand
GTAGATGATGTATGTAAATACATTTCTAAAGCAAGTCTTAAAGATTTATATTTTATACAAAAGACTATAGAATTAAAAAGACAAGAAAAAACAAATAATATGTTTGAAGGAGCAACTAATTTATGAATTTATTATACGGAATATTTTATTTTTTATTAGCACACATATGTGCTTTCATTCAACTTAATGGTCAATTTAAGTGGGAATGGTTTGCTAAACATGAATGGGTAATAGCATTATTTGGGGTTCCAATGTCTTTTTTCTACATATGGGGTACTAAATATACTGTAGCAGGTATGGATGGTATGTTATGGCCTACTAGGTTTATAGGGTTTGGAATTGGGATTATTATATATGCTATTTTAGTTAATTGGTTTTTTGGAGAAGGATTTAACACCAAAACTATTATATCAATCCTTCTTTCAATTATTTTAATAGCAATTCAAGCTTTTTGGAAAAATTAACATATTTATAACCATACACTAGTTTTATCTTTAATTTGTTTTTTTAATAAGAGTAATTGTATTATTAACTTATTAAAATATAAAACATGGTACTAGGATTCAATTTAATTGGTTTATTAACTATATTTTTACCCTCATTATTATATGCCTGGATAATTTATTTATCAGCTCCCTATAAATCATTAACTCTTAAAAATTCATTTAATTTTATCATTGGTGGTGTGTTTTCAATAATAATTCTAAATTTCATATCATTCTTTTTTCCATATTGGAATTTTTATTATTTTTTAGATCCATTCTGGCAAAGTTTTTGGGCTGTTGCTCCTAAAGAAGAATTATCAAAATTTTTAATGTTTCTAATAATATATAAAGGAATGGATGATGATTCTCAATCTCACCCAATAACATATATGTTTTATCTTGGTATGTTAGGTTTAGGATTTGCTTTAGTAGAAAATATACAATATGTGGCTAAATACGGATTTGGGGTTTTACTTGTTAGAGATTTTGGAGCAGTATTTGTCCATATGATTTGTGGTTTATTGTTTGGGTATTGGCTTGGTATGAGTAAAATTTCTAAAAGAAAATCATCACTAAAAACTATATCTTCTTCTTATTTAAAATCTAAACCAATATTAAAATCATTTTTATATACAATAATGGGTTTAATAACAGCTTCAACCTTTCATGGGTTATGGAATTATCATTTATCTATTTTTGGTATATCTTCAAAACCAATATCAATAATTATTTTAATGGTGGGGTTTTTAGCATGCAAATTATTATCAAGAGATTTAGTTAACCAATATGAAAAATCAATTCATTTTGAACCTTTAAAATCAAGGTTAGATGAAGAATACAATGAATATTAAGTAATAATAATATATTTATAATTATGTTTAATCAGTTATATAAACACCAAGGCAATCTTTATCAAATTATAAGAAAGATAAAAGTAGAAAGATTTTTAAATCAAGATCAAGTAAAAGAATATAGAGATTATATTAATTCAAATCATGTTTTAAAAGATAAAACTCACTACATATTCTGTAGAGTTGTGGAAGATGCTGAAATAATAGAATGAAAAGATTATTTTTTATATTTTTAGCCTTTATAGGTTGTTCCAAAATAGATGAAAATGGTTTTAAGGCTTTTAAAATAAAAAAAGGCAGACATAGATCAGGATACAGATATAAATCAGACTATAAAAATTTTATTGAGTTTGATGTAATATTTGATGAATCAGCCATTTATAGTACAAAATTAACAAGTAATCAAGCAGATGTAAACAAGTTATATGGTGTAAGTGATTGTGGTAGAGGCCACATGGAGTATTCAATTCGTTTTGGATGGAGATATTATAATGATAGTTTACAAATATTATGGTTCAAGCATACTGCAGGTGAATTTGATTTTGGTGTAATTAAAGAAGTAAATATCAATCAAGTTTACACTTTAAGCTTGGATATAACAGAAGATGAATATATATTATGTGTTGATGATGTTTGTACAGTGACTGATAGAACTTGCATGCAAGATTATAAAAGATATTATTTATATCCCTATTTTGGGGGAGATGAAACAGCTCCACATGATATCACAATTAGAATAAAAGAGTAACATATTTATATTATATAATAAAATCTATGAAAAATTTTAAAAAGTTAATAAAAGAAGCTTATTTAGGAAATCCCTTAAATGAAGGATTAGAAGGCACTCCTCAATATTATGTTAAATACACAACTCAAGATGGTGAAAAAGCTAAGTCTGGATTTATGTCTAAAAGAGAAGCAATTAAAAAAGAAGAAGCTTTAGTTAATAGTGGTGTTAAAAAATCCGCAGTCTATAAAATTCAAAAGAATATTGACTTAAATGGAAAATCCTACACAATTGATACTGAATTAGATAAAGAGATTGACTACAGAAAGGATGAAAAAGGTAAACCTATTAATGAAGATATTGTAGATGATAAAGCTAAAATATATTGGCTACAAAAATTAAAAAATGGAGAAATAGACACCCTTCCAGATAATCCTAGAATGGAATATTTAAGGCATGCAATGAGGGATCAATTAGCTCAGGATAAAGAACAATTACGTAGAGAAAGAGGATTAGAAGAATCACTTAATGAAATTAAATCAGGTGATGTGGTTGTTTACAATCATGATGATCACACAGTAATGAGAATTGAAGATGATGAATTAGGAAAAAGAATCTACATTAGACCAAATGAAGAATCTGCTATATTAGGTAAAAGAGATACTTTTTGGGTTAAACCTACAGATATAGAAACAAAAGAAGAATTCATGGATCGAATGATGAAGGATCAAATAGAACATGATGAAGAAACATTACGTAGAGAAAGAGGTGATTTATCAAAATCCTCATCTTTAATTGGAAGACAGGGAACTAGAAATTTCATGGATGAAGCTGAAGATAAAATAAATGAAGTAGTTAGAGGTGATGATTTTCAATTTATTGAAATTAAGGATTTGCATTTTGAAACAGACCCAGACAGACTAGAAGATATGAAAAGAGAATTTGGAGCTAAAATGGGTGGTATTACAAATAGAGAAAAGATTGATGATGCTGAATATGCATTAAGAAGATTTAGAAAAGAAATTAATTATGGAAATGGAACATCTGTAGACCCATTTATACCAGATTCTTATGATGCCTTGACTTCAAAATTAGTGAATGGACCTCATGCTAAAAAACGACCAAAAGTAAGTTGGAATGATCGAAAGTATGAAGAGTGGATTGAATCAGTAGCAGCACATGGAGGAGTTGATCATGCATATGATATGGCACAGAATGCTAAACAAGAACAAGGACTTATTGATTGGGTAAAGAAAAATAGATTAGGGTTTGGTGATGTAACTGCATTAGAAAGAATACAATATGACATTGAAGCATTAGCTGAATCATTAAATGAAATAACAACATCACCTGTATCTGGCACAAAAGCAGGTTTTATTGATTCATTAGATAATAGAAAGTATAAATTAACAAAGGATGTTGAAGGTGCTCAAATTGGAGATTTTACAAATGTAACTCTTCCTAAGGGAACTATAATTTATAATATACCAGGTGGAGTATTTGCAGATCATTTTTCTTTAAAGAACAAATATGCAAGTAGATCATCAAGCGACCCACAATATTTTGAAAAGCCTACATTTAGTGGTATATCAATTAAGCGAACATCTGATATTTTAGCTGCCATTGAAAATAATAGTAATGTTATTGAAGAATCAGTTAATGAAGGTACTTGTGGTTACACTCCAGATGGTAAACCAAGATCTAAACCAGCAAGCCCAGAATTAATGAAAGATGATATCAATTTAAATATTGATGATAAAGGAAATGAATCAAAGGCTTTAGATAATGAAGTTAACCATATGTTTGAATCAGCTGTAGCTACATTTAATAAAGCTATGAAGCCTGTTGATGATATGATACGTAATAATAAAAAAGAATTAGAAGCTAGTAATGATATATTACAAGCAATAGCTAAAATGTTAGGTAAATCAATGGAGGAGGATTTAGATGAAAATTTAATAAATAAAACAAAACAACTTCTTCAAAAGATATTTGGACCAAAACTTGATGATGATGTTGTTACTATTTTAGCTGATGAAATAAAAATGATTTTAGATAAAAATCCAAAATTAAAAGATGACCCTAAAAAAGATATAAAAATAGCTCAAGAATTAGTTAAAGATTCTGATATTTTTAAAGATAAAGATTATAAAAAATTAATGAAACCAAGATTAGGGTTCATGAAAGAAGAAAAAAAAGAATTTAACTTTAATAAAATGGTTAAAGAAGCACTCACTCCAAATTATTTAAAATAATGCTTAACGTATCACAAATGGGAGCTGGGTACTCCTCAATTGGAGCAGGAATGGTGAATGAAACTCCAACATTAGAACCTTTAAATGAAAAATTTATTTGGGAAGAGGGAATCAAATATCAATGGGAAAAACAACTTAAATATCAAAACTCTAAAGATAGGAAATTAAATTTTATTATTCCAATTAGAAATAGAGAGCAAGAATTAGAACATTTAATTTCTAATTTAAAAATAATATTAAAATATCAAAAAATTCAATATAAAATATATATTATTGAACAATCTTTTAATCAAAAACTTTTTAATAAGGGTAAAATTGTTAATGCTGCTTTTAAAGAATCACTTAAAGATAACTTTTCTGAAGGATATGTAATACATGATGTTGATAATATACCTTTAACTAAAAATATTATAAATTATTATTATAATGATGTTGATTTAAAATGTTACTATGGTAATGATTGGTATCTTGGATGTCTTTTTTATATACCTAAAAATCTCTTTGAACAAGCAAATGGTTTCTCTAATTTATATTGGGGATGGGGATTTGAAGATACTGATTTTAAAGAAAGATGTGAATTTCTAAAATACCCCATTAATAGGGAACAAATGATAAAAAGGCGTAAAACCAATTTAGTTAAAGATATTGAAAATATAAGTGAGGATAAGAAATTATATATTGACCCTATATCAGGAGAATATTTTGAAGGAGAAAATTTGAAGAAGATGTTTAATTATCATCGATATATGAGCCTATGGAGAAGAAATAGAGACCAATCATATATATTAAATAATATAAATAAAGATGGAATTAGAAATTGTGAATACAAAATAATAAAACAATCTTTATACCAAAATGATAAGAACATTATTAGAACAGTAATTGATATTTAAAATAAAAAATATGGAAAATTGTAAGTGTAAATTATGCAAATGTGAAACAAAAAAAGAATGTAAGAATTTATGTAAAAATTCTTGCTGCTATTAAAAAATGAAACTACCAGTTAATTTTGAACAATTTAAAAAAAATCCTATAGCCGCTTTAGCATTTTTAATGGTAATAGCTGTAGGTTACCTTTATATAGATAATAGAATTAGTTACACTAGACAAATTGAAAAATGTGATATTCAATTAGAAAAATGTGAAGTAAGTGTTAATAAACTAAATGATAAATTAGACCATTTAGAAGAAAGACTTAGAAGAAGTGATAGTACTTTATCTAGAGCTGTAACACGTTTAGAAGTATTAAATGAATTAGGAGTTATAAAATGAAAAAGATATTACCTTTATTTATATTATTAAGTTGCTCTTCTCCTGTGATGGAAGATGAAATACAACTTAATAAAGACTGTATTAATTGTATTACTGACTCAGTTGATACTGATATTATTAGTCATACAGATTCTTTAATTATGGAAAATGATAGTTTACTTGAAAAAATTCAACAACAACTAGAAAAAACAGTTGTGACTGAAAAGAATGTAAAAACTACATTAACCAAAACAAAAAAATTAAGGAAAGAAAATAAAAAATTAAAAAAAGAAATTAAAAAAACTAACCAAGTAGTTGATTCAATGAAAAAAGAAATTGAAATCATGAAAAAAATGATGCCTGGTAAAAGAAACTTCATTCAAAAAGTCCTTAAAATAGAAGTAGATTCAGTTGAAGTGGTAGACACTGTTATGAAAGAAAATTAATTTCTCTACCTTTTTTTAATATTTATAATAAATTAATTCATATGAAATTAATTATATCTCTTTTTAATTGTTTTTCAATAAAAGTTGCGCCTGTACTTAACTACAGGGGTAGATTTAAAAAAGAGTGATCCAACCTATTTGATTAAAAGATAGGGGCACTAGTGGGAAGTAAACCACTAATAGGAACACTTGAAAAGCCAAAGGAGATTAAAGCTCTCAACTACAGCCCCTGTTTTTTAATAAAATAAAATGGAACTATTGAAATTAACATGGTGGATGGAAGAACCAATTGATTATGAGTATAAGCAATATATTTTGCTTGGTTACTTACAAAAAATTGAAAAACTATTTATAGATAGAGAATTCTCACCTTATTTATTACATACTGAAAAATTATATGAAGAAATGGCTATTAGTCTTGAATTCATAGATAATTTTGAAGATGAAATGACAAAAAATACTTTGGTGTTTACTCAAACAGGAATTGAAATGGAGGAGAGTAAATTACCAACAATCAAAGAACTTGAAGAAATGAAGTTAATACTACGATTCTCAGTCCCCTTATTAAAAGAAAAAGTTAAGTTTGGTAAAAACTTATGGAAAGAAAGTCCAACAATATTATGGTAACCTTCTAGTTACCTCTGTGTGAAAAAATTTGGCTACCCTATTTACTTTACTTATATTTATATATAAGAAAATTAAGGTAGTTATGGACAATTGGAATGAAGATTTATCACTAGAGACAGAAAAATATTTATGTAAATTACATAGATTAAATGCTTACGATTTGCTTAAATTAGAAAAGCAAAAAGAAGTAGAATTAGGTTTAGCAGATGCAAATGAAAATTATGATTTATCATTTGACATTGAATGTGATTTAAGTTGGATTCGTATTGTTCTATTAACTAGATCAAAGTTAAATTAATAAAGGTTATAAAATGGCTATAAAAAGTATAGAAACTAAAAAACAACTCCCCATTGAAATAGATTTAACAGGCCCAGATGGAAATGCATTTGCATTAATGGGTTATGCAAAGCGATTAGCAACACAATTAGAATGGGAAGATAAGGGCGCTGCTCTTATAAATGAAATGATGGAGGGTGATTATGAACATTTATTAGAAGTGTTTGATAACGCGTTTGGTGAATTTGTAACTTTATATAGATAAAAAATGGAGTACTCAACAGATCAAAAATTAAAAATATTAGCTAATTGGTTACAAAATTCAGATACTGGAATTGATTCATATGCTGATGGAGTATTGGAACAAGTAATTAAAGTTGCTAAACAAGAAGTAAAACAAGAGATTGGAGATTATTTAGAAGAAATTTTAAATGCTGATAATGAATTTATACAATATGAATTAAATAGCATTAAAGCAAATAAAGAAATATGACATTAGAAGAAAAACAATTTATTGAGAATTTTAAAGAAGTTTACTATGACTTTGAAATGTTTTCCAAATCAGGAAATAAAAAAGTTAAAGAACTTATAGTTGAAGCTATGGAAAGCATATTTACTAAAAAAGAATTAAATAGAGATAAAACACATAATTACCTTAAAAGAATATTAGATGAATCATATAAAGGTAAGAATGGATTTAAAGAAATTAGAGACACAGAACCTGAAACCCATATTCAAAATCACATTAATGAAGCCCTTGAATTTAAAGGATATAAATTTAAAGTTAATAGATTTGAATTTTAAAACTCAATTTAAAAAATGAACGAAAAACCACAAATTGATTGGCAAAGAGAAATCTTAGTACAAGAAGGAATACAATTGATTGAAAATTATTTAAAAGAAAACCACCCATATATTTATAGAACTTCAACAACAAAAGAAATAAAAGAATGGGTTGAGAAACAAAATTAAATGAAAAATTTTATTAAATTTACTTTAATATGGATTAGTCAAAATTTAGCAATTCCTTTTTGGATAGTTGGACATATTCATTTATCATTAAATATTTATAAAGATATCCATGAGGTTGGGGCCTCAATTGGAATGAATATTATAGTTTTAATAGGATTTATTTTAGATTATAAAGAAAATGTTAAGAAAAAAATATAAAAAATGTAAAGAAGAAGTAGCTAACTCAGTATTGAGTTCTGGTACTAAAACATGTTGTTTAAAAATAGAATTAACAGCAGTATCAAAAATAGAAGGATATTTTATATATGAAGTATGTTATTTGGATAATGGTAAAATTAAAAACATCCCAGTTGTAGCTAGGAATATTGTAGATATAGTAGAAAAATTAGAACCCTATATAAACAAAGGAATACCAGAACAAACAGTAAGTTTTGCAATAGGGATGTCTGAGGATGTTATAGAATCTAGAATGAAATCAAAGACATATAACAAAAAGAAATAATTAAAATAAATAAAGGTTATGAATAAATCAATTATACTACCCAGTTTTATCTCTTTAATTGGGATTGGGATCATATCAGATAATGAAAAAGTAAATACAATTGTTGATGAAAAAGTAACTGTTGTTGACTCAACATATGTTGAAGATATAAATGGTATAGGAGGTGAATGGATTAAAGATATTTACACAATTGAATTAAACCCAATTAAATTTACAAAAAAAGAAATTAATCAAATTAAATTAATAAAAGCATTAATTCAAGTTGAAAGTAATGGTAAAGAAGATTGTGTTGGAGACAAACATTTAATTATACCTTCAATAGGTGTTTTACAAATTAGACCTATAATGGTTAGAGAAGTTAATCGTATATTAAAATTATTAGGCAAAAATCAACGTTATAAAAATAAAGATAGATATAGTAGGGTTAAATCAATTGAAATGTTTATTATATGGAGAGATTATCACCATAAAAATGATAGTGATGAAGTAATAGCTAGATGTTGGAATGGGGGCCCAAAAGGATATAAACGTAAAAAAACATTACACTATTGGAACAAAGTACAAAAAGAAATAAATTAATTATTATGAAATTAGACCCTGAAGAAGATATAGAGAACAAATATGGTGATGTATTTGAATATTAAATAAATAAAAAAAAACAATTATGAGTAAAAATTCAATTAGACAAACAGTAGCAACAGTAAGCAGTTGGAGAGAGGGATTATCCCATATTAAAGAACAAAAAAGAAAACAACTAGAGAGAAACAAAAGAAATTTCAAAAAGAAAAAATAAGCTTTCTCTTTTACATTATTTACACCCTATAATATGTATATACAATGAGTCAAACCATTGAACAAAAAAGACTATCTATCTTGTATGAGGCCCAAGATGAGATACAAAAGGAAAAAAACCCAAGTGAAAAAAAACAATTATTAATCAAGTTAATGATAAACAAACTTGAAACAGAAATAGTTGACGGTAGAACTAAGGGAATATAAGGTTATTAATCAAAAACCCTTGACATGTTTTGCTTGGCTTTTGGTCTAAAGGATGTTATATTTAGGTATAAGAAAGTTAAGAAAAATAATAAAGGTTATATGAAAAAACAAATACCAAACAATTATTTAGACGCAATTAAAGTTACAATTGTGACTAAAGAAAATAAAACATTTACAAAACCAATAACAACCTGGGTTACTGATAAAAGTGTATCCATTGGTAATTTAAAAAATTATCTTAATCATCCAAGTGTTATTGATTTTGAATTAACATTTCCAAAACCAACAAATAAAAATGGGAATGGATCATCTTCAACAGGTGGTGAAAAATCTGAAAAACAAAATAAAGACATCCCATTTGAAATAATGTCTGAATTAATTGATGTAGCTCATTCTAAGGGGGTGGGTTGTAATAAAGAAAAAATATCAAGATTTAATAAATTTCTTGATTTTGATTTACATAAAGCTTTAGATTATAAATATGGATTTACAGGAGCTTCAAAATTACACACAATATTTAGAATATGAAAGAGTTACATACATTTATAGAAGATATGAGAAGCACAAGTAGTGCTAATGAGAAGGTTGAAATTATAAAACGTTCAAATGCTTTTATTCTTAAGATGTTAGAATACACTTACAATCCCTTTAAGCAATATCATGTTACAAGTAAAACTTGTATAAAAAATTCACATTTAATAGAGTATAGGTTCAGTGATGAAGAAATTGATTGTTTTGATGTATTGGATGCTTTAAATCAAAGGAAAGTAACAGGACATGATGCTATTAAATTAGTTAATGCTTATGCCAATATGAAAGGTTATAAAGATTTAATTTATAAAATAATAGATAAAGATTTAGGTATTAGAGCAGGTGATAAAGTAATTAATAAAGCAATACCAGGTCTTATTCCTACATTTAATGTTGCCTTAGCTCAAGAGTATAAAGGTAAATGTGATTGGAATGATGAATGGTATGCCTCTCGTAAATTAGATGGAGTTAGATGTTTAGCTATTGTTGATAAAGAAGGTAAATGTAATTTATACTCTAGAATGGGTAAAGAGTTTACTACATTAGATAAAATTAAACATGCTATTGAATCAACTAATATTATTAACACTGTTTTTGATGGTGAAATTTGTTTAATTGATGAAAATGGAGATGAAGATTTTAAAAGTGTAATGAAAGAATTAAGACGTAAAGACCATCAAATTGAAAAACCTGTGTTTAAAATGTTTGATATGTTACATAAACCAGATTTTGATAATGGTAAATCAACAGAAAAACTATCAGAAAGATTACTTAAATTAAAAACATTCCTTCATAATGTTGAACCTAATTTAGGGTTACATTATTTAGATCAACATATAATTTCAGGTGATGATCATTTTGAATATTGGGGTAAAATATCTTCTAAAAATAATTGGGAAGGTTTTATGTTAAGAAAAAATGTTGGTTATGAAGGTAAACGTAGTAAAAACTTAGTTAAAGTTAAGAAATTTTTTGATGCTGAATATATAGTATTAGATTATGATATTGATAAACATGAAGTAGTTAGAGATGGCAAGTCTGAAACTATTGAAATGCTATCACAAGTATGGATTGAACATAAAGGCCATAAAGTAAAAGTTGGTAGTGGTTGGTCTCAAGAACAAAGATTACAATATATGGATGGGTCTATTGTTGGTAAATTAATCACTGTTCAATATTTTGAAGAGACATATAATGATAAAGGTGGTGTATCATTAAGATTTCCAACAGTAAAACATGTGTATGAAGGTAAAAGAGACATGTAATAATATTTGGCTTTTGGCTTAAGGGATGTTATATTTACGAGGTAAGAAAGTTAAGAAATATATAAAAATAAAGGTTATGAAAAAAAGTAATAAATTAGTAAAACAAGTAAGTAGAAAAATTATAGCAGCAGGTGTTAATCTTGAAATGGATTGGGAAATTGGTGATGTAGATGGTGGAAGAGGTGTTATAGAGCATGATTACGCTTATGTAGGTTCAGGTAGATACAATGGTGTAGAAGGATTTTATTTCAAAAGAGGTGATGATAATGATTTTGATAGTGATGAGGAAAAAACAATTACAGAAATATTAAATAAAAATGGATTTGAAGTTGCTAATTTTTCACCATGGGAAATGGAATGGGATGGAGATAGATCATTTAGAGCTAGTGTTGGATTTTTTAAAAAATAGGAATTATGAGTAATAAGCATAATGATGAGTTAATGGAAAATTTATTTGATAAATTTATTGAAGCAGGTTACACAAATAAAGAAGCAGAAAAAGCAGTATTAGAAACAATTAACATGTATTAAATATGAGTTTAAGAAAACAAAGTTTAGAAGTAAGAAATAAAGTTAAAGAAAAATTAAATGAAATCTCAGGATTTGAATTTAGTGAAGAGTATAATGACCTATATGGGAGAAAAGGTGGATTTGAAGTTAGGAGAATTAAAGGTTGCCTTCATGATTGGTCAGTAGATCATAAAACAAACCCAGATAGAGATTGGCACCATAAAAATGATTCTTTAAAATGGAAAGAAGAAATTGAGGCAATAGATTTTGGTAATGATTTTAAAATTGAATTTAATCCAGTTAGTAAAGCAAAAAGTATGGGCCTTGATTGGATGAAAGAAAGTAGAAGAAGATGGGTTGAAGGACATAAAGATAGAAGTTTTTATCATTATGATGATTCACCTTCAGGTCCACCAAGAGGTACTGCTGAGGAGTATGATTATAGATTTAATAATTTAGATCTTTACTTTACAATTAGAGTTATTTACAAAGATGAAATTGGTAGATATACACCTAGTGGAGTTATTAAAGATGGAAGTAGAGATAAAAATGGTAAATATTTTACAGGAAGTTAAAATGAAAAAGATAAATAAAGCAACAATAATAGATCATTTTAATTATGAAGACCTTTATATAGGCAACGCCTTAGATTTTGAAAAATTACCTGAAGATGAAAAATTTAATGACGAATATATGATTGATGTAGACCCAGGAATGTATCAAATGATATATTGGAATGATGAGGGTCCTGATTCTATGAGTCACAATAGTAAAAAAGAATATATAATAGAATCAGTTACTAATTTTTGGGGTGAAGATCAATTCATTCAAAAATTTCAAATTGAAGATAAAATCGATGAGTCAGGAGATGAGTGGGAAAGTGTTTTTAATAAACATGTAGAAGATAATTTAGACATGTACTTTGAAGAATTAAAAAAATGTATTAACGATTCATATCCTGATAAAGATTCATCTCATGGAATTGTTCTTTTAGAAAATGATAAAATAATAGCAGGTGAAGCAAATAAAATATGATGAATAAAAAATATACTTTATATATTACTAATGTTGAATATGACACTGGAGAAGATGGTTATATGTACCAGCTAGTAGATGCTGAAACAGGTGAAGAAAATGGAATTGGATTTGATCAATTACATTTTGATAAAAATGATAATCTTTTACAATTAGGTGTGGATTTTAATGATTATGAACAAACCAGCTACCAAGAAGAAGAAGTATCTAAAGAAGAAGCTTTACAAGTATATAGTGAATTATTACATACTAAACAAAATAGATATAACATAAATAATCCTAAGTCAAAATTATTTGAATTAAATGAAAATGAAAAAGATACAAAAACATTAAATTCCTTAACTAAAAAATATGGTAAGGATATTGTTTTATTTTGGCTAACAAATGGAAATTATGGAGAAAAATCAGATTGGGAAATTGAATATGAACGAGAAAAAAATAAATAGATTAGCTGAGGAAATATCTTTTAGATTATTAGCAACTAGAAAACATGCTGATTTTAATTGGTTAGTTAAAAAATTATACTTATTAGTTGATTCTGATTATACAAAGGTAGCAAATGAAGAAAATTACTTTAAAAAATACACTGAAAAAGAGTGGAAATATGAATTAGATCTAAATATTGAAATGGCTAAAGAATTATTAGCTTATCAAAGAACATTACCATCAAAAAGAGTATGGGAAGACTTTGTTTTTGATTTATTGCAATTACAGAAAAAAACTAACATTCCTACTAGTTTTACATTTTTTGAAGAATGGGTTGAGAGTCAAAGAACAAATGAATTACCTAATCTAAGTAGTGGTTCATTTTTTACAGGTTTAACTGATATAGATGGTTTATTAAGTGCTATGAATTTTGAAGAATATGATAAAAAAACAGGAGAGGATTTATACACAGATGAAGAGTATACTAAAGCACAAAAATATCATACTGCCAAAATCCATCATGAAATTTCAGATTGGACTAAATATTAATGGGAAAAATAGGAAAATACTTACGTAAGAAAAAACACAGATCTTATTTAGAAAAATCTGTTATTGAAATGAGAAGTAAAATATGTAGGCAAGCTTGTTTAACAGGAAATGTTGACTTGAATGATAGACATTTATTCTTAAAATATAATAATAGGTTAAAAAAATGGGATGATGAAAATTAAAAATTATGAATTTCTTTTCTGATATTAAAATAAAAAGAGGATTTAATCAAAGAGTTTATGATGAGTATGGGCCCGAAGGATTAATAAAGTATTTGTTAAGTGTAGATGAAATACCTAAAAATTTAGATTTAACTAAACTTAAAAAAATACTTAAATCTGGTGATGTAATTGGAAGAATTGTTGAAGATTTATATGCTGAAAAACATGGATGTTTAATATCAGAATCTGATAATCAAAATACTATAGGTTATGATGCTGAATTTAAAGATGGTACTAGAAAAGAATTAAAATCAACTTCTACAAAAACAATAAAAAATATGTTACAAATAAATAATGTTCATACAAAAGAAAATGAATGTAACTTTATGGTGATATTAGATTTATATAATTATAGAATGTTTGAAATACCACATAATGATTTTTTTGAAAAATTTAGTTTTTATTACACTTATGATAAGTATGGGAGGAAAAAAACAAGCAAAATGGTTTGGGATGCTGAATATTCAGGTACTAGAGCAGCTCGTAACACAATGTTAATACAAAAATATGAAATAAAATGAAATATTTAATAGCTATATTGATAATATTATTTATATTTAGGTGGTTTTTCTTTGGGTTTTGGAGAGGATTTTGGGACGCTATTAATGGGAGACCTTATGATGATGAAGAAAAGAAAGAATATTAAAAACCCTACTACCAAAATATTTGGCTTCTGGTTAAGTGGATGTTATATTTAAATAATTAAAAAATAAAGGTATGGCGTTATTCAAATTTCAAAATTTAAACAAATATGGAAATCTAAGAACTAGAATAGTTCATAGTCCAACTTCACAATTCTCATTTAAACCAAGAGGATTAGGTAAATTTGTTAATGTACAAAGATTTTATTATGAAATGGAACATGCATATTTAAGTGCTACATTATGGATTAATAATGAGGGTGATAAAATATTATTACCAACAATGCAAAAAGTACATCCAAAAACAACATTGGAGGATATTAAAGTAATTAGACCAAAACCTAAAAAAAGAACAGAACCTATTATAGAGACTCATATTAGTAGTAGTTCTAAGGATATAGAATATACAACAAAATACTACCCTGACTCAGGAAATTTTTATTGCACTTGCCCAGGTACATGGAGAGCAAAAGATAGAAGATGTAAACATATTAAAGCGTTAGAATTAAAACATAAAAAATAAATGAGTAAATTAGAAGAACTACTGTATAATGCCGAAGAGCATGGACAAAGATTTAAAATGTTTGAAGAAATTAAAAAAATAAAATTAAAACATCCTAATTTACCTTTAGAAATAGTATATGAAAAGGCTTATCAAAAAATAATGAAAGTATGAGAAGTAAAGAAGAAATAATGTTAGCTAAATTGATAATAGGAATATCAGGGTTTGTGTTATTTGCTGTTTTTCCACCTATTTTATTTGTAGGAATATTAGGATGGGCTGGATACACTTTATATAAAAATAATGCAGGATAAAATATTAGATTATATTAAAGATGTTTTAGAAGTTCCAAGACAAGAATATAATGGAATGTCAGCTTGTCCTTTTGCAAAACAAGAAAGAGAATCAAATAATATATATTTTGATGAAATAAATAATGAAAATGATTTCTTAATGTGTATGAATAAATTTGTTCATTCAAATAAAAACTCAGCTGTATTTATTCAAAATGAAGAAATAGATGAAAAAGAAACTCAAGCTTATGAGACTTTTTTAAATAAAATATTGAAAGAACTGGATATAAATTATTGGAAAGCTATTTGTATTAATCCAAATGACAAATTAAATGTTGAAGGATTAAATGTTAGATCATTGGCACCTTGTTTTTTAATATTAATTAATCCAAGAAAACAAATAAATGAAGCTCATTCATCACTTTTAAAAACAAAGTATTTTGATAAAATGAGTAATAAGTATAAAAAATATTTAGGAAAAATAAAATGATAGAAATAGTTTGTATATTCCTTATTGGTTTAGCTCTAATTGGAGTTTGGGTCATTGAAGGTGAAGCGAAAAAATAATAACCTTTGCATGTAAATGTTTGGCTACTGGGGATATTGATGTTATATTTACGAGGTAAGTAAGTTAAGAAATATATAAAATAAAGGTTATGTTAAGCAGAGAAAATATAGAAAAGTTAAGTTTTAGTTGGAGTAGTAAATCTCAATATGATTGGGAATTAAGTTGTAATTTAAATTCAGATAATCCAGTTATCACATGGGATGAATATATTGAAGCAAATGATAGACATGCTTCATTTGAGATTGCGTTTGAGAAATTAGGTGTTAAATTTATATAAAATAAAGGTTATGAGAGTTCAAGAAGTAATATTAAAAATAGAAGAGCCAACAAGAGAAGATAAAATTAAACAATTAATTAAATACTTAGATGGAATGTTAGAATTTGATTCCAAAATAGGTACAGTTGTTGATTGTGGAGTTTGTAGTAATAGTGGTTGTAAAGTTTGTAAATAAAAAATAAAGGTTATGATGAAAGATGAAATAAAATTAGTAATAAATACAATTAAATCATTTGATAAAGAGAATCATGAATTTAGATTTAAATCATATGATGTTTATGATCATAAAGGTGAAATTTTTGTAGAATATGTTACTCAATGTGATCACACTAATGATGGTAAACAGATGTTAAAGGATTTACTAAGTAATTTTCAATATCCTATCTACTTACATTATATAGTTAGAGATGATTATAATGTAGATAATAGATATATCATTACTAAAAAAGGTTTTGAATTAAGTTAAAAAATATTTGGCTTCCTAAGATAGGATTCATATATTTAGGTAATTAAAAATTAAGGTTATGAAAAAAGTTTTAAAATACATTAATAATAATATAGTAGAGTTAGTAGCATTTAGAGACACAGCAATTTTAGTTGTTATGTTTTACATTGCTTGGTTAGTTGTTAAAT
>Ga0098037_1000658_pt1 | contig 16926 bp, 26 predicted proteins | sample 5_EtaG_FD_75050 | JGI IMG/M metagenome (GOLD analysis project Ga0098037, IMG submission 75050) | Marine viral communities from the Subarctic Pacific Ocean - 5_ETSP_OMZ_AT15132 metaG | ecosystem: Environmental > Aquatic > Marine > Oceanic | place: Pacific Ocean | collected 2015-01-08 | reverse complement strand
CTGCTAACATTCCTAATGAAACACTTGATGTATCTCCTGTTGCGACAAGTGTACCTGTTGCAGTTGGCAAGGTTAATACTGCTGAACTTCCTGCACTATGAGGTGCAGCTTTAATTGTTTGAAAGTGTGCATTAGAACTCTCACAATACATTCTCATTTCAGCTACATTACCAGTTCCGGTTCTTACTTGTATAGAACCATCATTTACTGTAACACCACCTGATGAACCATTACCACCTATTGTAAAAGCATTAGGAGTTGTTGAAGCTAAACTTACAGTCACATCTCCACTTGCACCTCCACCACTTATACCATCACCTGCGGTTACTCCAGTAATATCACCTGCAGATAAAGTTTGCCAAGAAAAACTACCATCACCATCACTTACAAGATATTGTCCTGATGTTCCATTTCCACTTACATTTAAAAGCGAAGCACCAACAACATTTGAATCTGATGTACCAATTAAAGTTCCATTAGTAGTCGAAACTATTACACCTGCATTAGTTAGTGTCAATCCTAAAGCATTACCTGCGCCATCAGTAAGTGCTTGTGCTGAACTATCAATAGCAGCATTATCACCAACTTTAAGTAGTGAAGTATAAGTATCTTTTATTTTATTACCTGTTAAACTTGCCATAATTTATTATTTATAATGATTCCCAATTTTTATTTACGTTTTGCCATTGTTGTTGATTCTTATTCCAATATTGTCTTAATTTAGAAATAGCAATAGTAACCTTGTTACCTAATTTTGCTAAATTCATTCCAAGTCCTAACATATTATTCTATATAAGCAATAACTTTACCTGCTGCACAACTTATTGTATGAAATGTACCATATATAATTAATCCTGCACTTAATTCTAAACTTGTTATTGATGTATCTCCACCTGTTGCTGCATTAGTGCAAGTAATTGTTGAATCTTCTAATGCTTGTATTGCATTGTATTTTTCACCAACTGTACTTGTTCCACTTGAAGCTATGATTCTTAAACCAAACTCTCCAAAAGCTGCTTTTTGATAATTTCCTGAATAAAATAAATCGTTTGACATAATTAAATAATTTACTACAAAAATAATAAATTAATAATTAATGTTTTCGACCTTGTCCTCTATATTTTTTTTTGTAACCATTTTGACCTTTTGAAGCATTTTTACTATGCCTTCCTGGTCTTTTCTTTTTTGGTTTTTCTATATAAGAAACGAATACTTTTCTTGCCATTAATTTGTTTTGTTGTTAAACTTTTCAAAAGTTCTCATTCCACCAAGACCAAGCATACCAATTAAAACTGTCATTAAATGTTCCATTTGCAGGGCAGGAGGTGCTGATTCAACACCAACATACCAAACAAGTAAATCTCTTAATACAAAATTATATGCAAGTGCAAATCCACAAACCCAACCAATAAATGGTCGCCAACCTGCTACAAAAATTGTTCTGTGTTTAGCTTCTTGTTCGTTAATTTGTGCTTGTAATTCAATTAACTTTTGTGGGTCTATTTCTTTACCTTTTATTAATTCTCTAATTTCTAATCCAAGTCCACCAATATTATCACTTGTTTTAAATCCTAATAGTTTTTTTAAAAGTTTAAGCATTTTCATCTATTTTATCTAACTCGAAAGAATGGTATGTAGAATAACCTTTACCTTCTTTTCTTTTAGCTTGATAAACTAATTTTCTATTATTACCCTTTACATAAGAAACGTGAATCCAAGCAGGGTTATTATCATCTCCTAATTCCCAAATGAGTTTGTCAAAATCAAATTCATTTTTAATTATATAAAACAATTCACAATTAGATATACTTGTTGCATCTATATCTATTGCATTTCCAGTAATATGTTGTGATGTTGTTGCAGCACCTGAAATAGCATTATTTAATTTTTGTGAACGATAAAAAGATGTAACTAAAATTGGTTCATCTATTTTTTTTCTTAATGGTTCAAATAATTCATCAGCTAATATTTTCATATTTGCTAATGCTTCTTCTGTTGGTGTATTATCTATATCTAATTTTTTTGCAGTATTAGAACCTGTTGCTTCCTTCCAAGAAATATGTTTACTAAAATTACTTTTTTTACTTTTTGCCATAATATTTAATTTTGTTGAACTCTGTTTGATATATCTATCAATGCTCTAAAATATGTTTTTTCTTCATCAGCATCTTCTATATATGAAATGCCTTCAATGTTAAAAGTATATACATTAAAATTGTCAGAACTTAAATCAAAATAATCTGTTTTGCTTGTTCTAATTAATTGTAATATACTATTTACAATTGTATTTGCTTGATACTCTCCTCCATCATCTGATAAAAATGATGTTACAACTTCTATTCTTGTTACACATTCAGTAATAAATGAAGTTTGATTATTGTCTATATTAGATTCATCATTTGAATAGACTATAATATAAGGTTCGCTTTGTGTGCTTGGTACTCTATTAAAAACAGGTACATTATTACCACCAAAACTAACATTACCATTTAATCTTGTAATAATCTTTCGTCTTATATAATGTATAACCTCTTTCATTTTCTTAAAGTTCTTTTAATTTTTGTTTCAATATTTCTTATTGTTCTTTGAACTTCTGCTAAAATATTCTTAATAAAATACTCTTGTCTTTTTTGATATTTTGTACCAAACTCTAAAAATCCAGAATAAGGTGCATCTGACCTAATAGCTTTACCATCCCATTTTACATTTAATCTTAAATTACCTGTGTCGTATGGTGCATCTTTTTTTACTTTATATGCAGCATTTAACCCACCTTTTTGTATTTCATTGTAAAATCTTGTAGAGCTAAATGATTTAAGCCTATTAATTGCAGCATCAAGTTGCTGAACATCTTGCCTATCTACATTTACATTTATATTCATAATTAATCTCTTTTTGTAGCGATAAGTTTAGTGTAATATTTATAATCGGCATCATACATATCATTTATTTGATATAAACCTGCTATATTTTCTATTTGCAATAAATCAGTCGTTAATATATTATCTGCAGTTTTTTTTCTAATTAACAACTCTATTTGCAGACTTCTTTTTTTTCTACCATTTTTACTTGTTATATCTCCTTTTGTAAAACTTACATTTGCCCATATAGTAACCTCTGTTGCATTTGTAGAAGTAAACCCACCAAAACCATCACTTGATTTTGTTTGTCTTTTTATTAAAACTCTTTTATCTAATTTACCTGCATTCATTATATAAACATTGTTTTAAATCCACTTAAAGTGTTTTTTACACTAGTTGGTATTTCAGTCATAGCACCTTTTACATAATCTGTTCTATTATCATAATAACTTGAAACTAATTGTAAAATTGCTTGTATTAATAAGCTATCATTCATTCCTGATGTTGTATAGCTTACAATAACTTCCTTTGCAGGTAAACTACTTAACTCAATTATTGTATCATCTAAACCATAAGTTGTGTAATTAGTTGTTGCAGTACCTTCAACTGTTATAGTTTGTACAGATGCTATTGGTGAAAAAGGTAATACAAACCTATCATCAACACTTGCTAAATAAAATTTCCTTGTTTTAGCAACAATGTCTTTTGTAATATAATTTTCAATTACTAATCTTGCTTCAGTTATCATTCTTGCAATTATAGTATCATCTGCAGAAGTATCAACTCTCATATAATCTTTAGCATTAGTCGTTGTTACTATTTCTGAACCTGTTGTGGCAGTAATTTTGATTTGTGTATGAAACTGATTCAACTCATTACTCCTGTATGCTTTCATAATTTGTTAATTTATTTAATACAAAGATAAAAAAAATGCACCATAAAGATTTACAGTGCATTTTTAAGAAAAGAATAAAGAAAGAAAAAACTATTTAAAATCAAAGTTATTAAAAAATTTTGAATAAGCATTTGTGCGACTTAATCTGACTGCTAATCTTACACCATCATTTTTAAAAATAAAAAACCCTTTATATTTTTCTACCCAAATTGCAAAATAATCTACATCTTTTTTTTCATAATTATGTTTCCATTGTATATGTACAGTTTTTCTGTTTTTTTGAAATCCTTGAGTTGTAGATTTAATTTGAACACGATACATTTTATTACCAGTATCAGCTATGCAATCATAAAAAGAAGTATGAACTAAAGGATAAGATACTTTTATATCTCGCTTAAGACATTCAATGCCAAATTTATATTCAGCAATACAACCTTTTGCATTGGAATCCACGAAAATAAAGTTACAAAAAAAAGTGGTAGTGTAACTAATGACTAATTAAACACTACCACTCTAAAACTAAATAAAAATGAAAAAATACTCACTCACGAGATGTTATCTCAATGAGTTTGTCTTTAACTTCAATCAATCTACCTAATATAAAAGTATAATCATCAGATGTTAATTTTTCTTTATGTTCTCTTAAAACATTATTTACAGGTTCTATTAATTTTGATATTTGTGCCATTATCGTAGTAAATAAAATAAAAAGTTAATAATCATAATTAACCAAAAAACTAATTGTGGTAATCCCCAACAAAAATATTTTATAATTCTTTTTTGTAATATTTTATCTACTGGCATATTTATATCTTGTTGTGTTGCTTTATATGTTGTTTTCATTATACGGAAAATATTTCAGATATCAAATATAAAACACAAAACATTCCAATTCCAATTATTGTATATGCTATAAATGTTAATGCTTCTAATATTTCTTTTTTATTCATAATTTTTATTTTTTAAAAAGATGCTGCCCTTTTTCACTTGACTACGTTCTGACTAATTTCGGAACTGTTTCTGCGATACTTGGGTTATCAGCATCTGTATTGTTTTTACAAATTAAAATTTGTTAGCAATTATTATTTCTTCTAATCTATTAATATTATCAGTAATTAATTCGATTTCTATATCACAAGAAGTAACTAAAGATGATGCTGATTCTTTATTTGTTCTAAGTTTTTTATATTTATCTGGGTCAGACTTTGTAAGATTTTGAGCCGCAGTAAATTTTATAATAGCTGGTTTCAAATTATCTTTATAAAAAATATTTTTCAAATTAATTTTGCTTGTTTTTTCTTCTGTTAATTTTTTTATTTTATCTATTATAATTTCTCTTTCAAATTTATTTAATTCCATAATTTTTAATTTAGTTGTTTTTTAATTATAGTATAAATATAACACTTTTTTTTAATAAATAAAAATATTTTTACTTTTTTTTAATTATTTTTTAGTTTAAAGTTTTTTTGTTATATAAGCAAAAGATTTAGTTAATGACTTTTTAAAAAGTTTATAACTAAGATTTTATTTTTTAAATAGAAAAAGGGGAATAGAATTAACTACTCCCCTTTTTTAATTATATAAACTCTAATTAATTATAAAGCTGCTATTACTGTAGCGAATGAACCTCTACATAATGCATTTGGTAAATAAGTTGTCATTGCAAGTCTTTCTTGAACTCTAACTGTTACAAAGTTCTTTTGTACGTTGTCAGTATCTTGCTCAAAAAATTCAACACTTACATTCTCTCTCTGCCAAATTTGTGCAGCTTGTGAGAAATTACCTACGATAAACTCTCCTTCTGCCATTGCAGTTGAGATTCTAAATGGTACTCCCATAAATGTAGGTTGTAATCCTTGATAAACTTGGTCTTTTAAATATCTACTATCACCATCTTTAAGTGCAAGAATCTTGTGAAAGTCTGTTGGGTGCATTAAAATCCCATCTGAAGTATAATTAGCTTTTGCAACTTGGTTAAGTGCAGTAATTAATACATCAATGTTTTGTGGGTTTGCAATAACACCATCAGCGAATCCTGAAGCAGAATTACTCCAAACAGTAGCAGAATTTCTTAATCCTAATAAGTTTGGTGCACTTCCATTACCACCTAATAATTGGTCATCTTCAACTGCCATTAACTTGCTTGGCACTCTTGCCGAGATGTAAGAAGTTAATTGCTCTGTATCATCAAGCATTTGCTTTGATAATCTTAAATAAGTACCAATTAATTCTACATTAGCAGTAGAAGCAGTTAAGTTAAAATCAGTTTGTCCAAGTGCAGTACCTTCTGCTTTAGCAGCAGCACCTTGTGTATATGCAGATTCTGTTATATATCTTATAGTATCAGAAGTTGTTGTTCCAATAGGTACGATAGACCTTACATGAACCTCATTTGAAGGGTCAAATTTTATTCCTGGTACTCTTGTTGCAGCGATAACTTCACCAGTATAATCTGCACCAGTTGTCATATCAGCTTTTACTTCAAATGAAGCTGCTCTTGATTGTCCTTTTTTAAGACCTTCAATTGCACCACCTTCGATAGCATTTTTTAAAGCACCTTTAAAATTCACTGGCTTACTTTCGATAGCATTTTTTTTAGCTGCCATTTCGATAGTATCCATTCTTTTTTGCATTTCATCATTCTTTGCAAGATATTCGTTAGATAAGTTAGAAATTTCACTTTTAAGTGATTCTTCAATCTCACCTTTTGCATTTTCTTGTGCCGAATTGAATGCTTTTTCAATTTTAGAATCAACTAAATCTCCGATTTGGTCTAATTCTTTTTTTATATCGTCATTCATTTTATTACGAATTTAATTTATTAAACAAATATTTATAAATCTCATTATCGTTATTTTTTACCTCAATCGGCTCTGTGACTTCAATATCAGTCGGCAAAGTGATGCTATCTGAAAAAATAGATTTGAGTTTAATTAGTTCTGCTTCGATAGCATAACCTAAATTATCAGATATATTACCTTTGCGAATTAATTTCACTAGGTTATCATATCTCGATAATACTTTATCTACATCAACATTTCCTTTTACATCTAATATCATTGCTTCATCATTTGCTGCTAATGTAACTGCAGAGATTTCATACAATTTAACCTCTGTTAATTTTCTATAACAATTATCATCTATACAAGATTCTTTTTGTAATGGTAATATTCCAACACTGTTTTCTGTTATAACACCTGCTTTAATTAATTCTAAAACATCAGAACCTAATTGTGTTTTAGGTATAGATGCTTCAAACATTAAACCTTTGTCATCTTCATATAAATTTATCATTTTGCCTAATGGTTGGTCCATTTTGTGTTGATATAAATATTTAACTCTTTCACCATTTTCTAAAATTGTTTTTTTATATGCTCCTTTAGCAATTATATCGCCATCAGAATCGATATTATTAAAAACTGAACCATAACCTTTTACGATTCCTGACTTTTCATCTATGTCCTTAAGTTCACCTATTGGACTGGTTTTATATATTATATTCATTTTACAAAGATAATTATTTTAAACAATTGGTATTGGAGCACTTGCACATCTACAATTAATCACATTAGCTGCAGACCCTGCACTATCTCCAGGGTGATTAAGTTGTTCACCCATAACATTAAACTTTTGATTCATATTTCTTCTTTGACCATTTGCCATTAAATGTGCATCTCTTACACGACCATCTGTTCCTGATATCCATTCTTTTTGTAAATTATTTACACCAAACAAACTTGAAGCACTTTCGTTAGTTGCGTAATTTGCTGCGTTTACACTTTCTGTTCTTACTATTCTTTTTCCATTAGATATACTCATTCCTTTAAATTTTTTTCTTAAAATTCTTTCAGCAGTAACTTCATTTAATGCCATAAAAGATTCTTCTTGCATATATCTTTTAATAATTTTGTTAAATTCTTTTTTACGATTATCTGCAATACTTACTATTCTTTCACCTGCTATTGTTTTTCCTATATATGCAAATTTTTCTTCCCAAATACTTTGATATTGTTTTGGATTTTTTTTTGTAATATATTTTTCATAATGTCTATAATACCAATTTGCCATTCTTAATCCAATAGTTTTATATAGATTAATATATAATTCTTGTAAATCATTTAATTTATAATAAGCATCAAGATTTGGAATTATTTTTCCTACCATAAAAGAATCTATAATTTTATTTGATTCTTTGTTAAAATAATTTGACCAAATTCTATCTTGTTTATTTTCTGAAATTTCTAATTGTTTAGTCCAATCAGTATAGTAGTCTTTGTTTAGTTTATGAATCATCTCTTTCAGAAATTCTTTTTGCCCATGCAACCATAGATTTTCCTCCCCATAGATTATATGCTACATAACCTCTATCTTTCCAAGGTTCATTTCTATATTCTTGGGATATTTTTGCATTATCTTGATGTCTTGCTAAAAAACTATTAACTCTTTTTATGGTTTTTATGGATAATGATTCACGATTTGCTAATTGATTTGCACGTTTCCAACCAACTTCAGTTCCACCTTTGACAACATCACGACCATATTTTTCTCTCCACTCTAACATTCTTTTTGCATTGTTAGTTGCACCTTGAGGATAATTATTATAAGAATCTTGTTTAGATGTATATTCGTGGTCACCTGGTTTTAATTCACGACTAGTAATTCGTTCATAATCTTCGTGTGAAGCACAAGGCATATAAATTGTTTGACCATCTTCTGTATGACTATGTGTACCTATACAACCTAAATCATTTGCTCGTAATTGTGCTTCTTGTGATGTTGTGTATACATCATTTCTAATTTCTTCCTTAGGGAGTGAGTTATAATCAATATCAATACTTTTAATTTCTTCTTCAATTACATCATTAGATAAAGGCATGAGATTAGCAGGTATGTAATAATCATTCATTTCTTCATTTTCTTCATCAATACCATAATTCATTGCTTGTCTTTTTTCATTTGGTGTAGTCCACCAAGCACTACCCATTTGTTTTACTACACTATCCATTTCTTCTTGTAGTTCAGCAATATTCGAATAATCAAAATCTAAATATAAATTTTCGCCAAAAGATGGCACTAACCATCTATTTAGTTCATCTTTAATTTTATTTAATTCAGGTATTACTGCATTTTGATATAATGATTTTTTTGCTTCTATCATATTATTATATGTAGATGTATCTGTATTATTTAACAACTGTACAGGTACTTGATAAATATTACATAAATCTTTTATACTTGCATTATATTGTTGTATTAAAGAAACATCTGTTGCATTTAAACCAAAGTTTACCCAACTTAATTTTTTTGGTGTTATAATTATATCACCTGCATTATCGCTACCTTGATATTGTTGTCTAAATTTATCTTTTAATTGTTGTGCTTGTACTTCATTTAAATCTCCTTCATCTGACATTAAAACACCTCTCGAAGTTTGATTTTGTAAATATTTTACACCAGTCGTTACTGCTTCGTTATTTGTGTCTAAACTTCTTAAACCTGCTTTTAATGGTGACATTCCATATAAGTGTGAACCTGTTCCATCATAAAATGGATTAAAATCTTTTATATGACAAATATCTTCTGCATCAATTTTATATTGACCTGAATAATCTAAACTGTATCCTGAAACTGGTTCAAAAATTCCATTACTATTTATTTCAACTGATTGACTAGGTAAAATGTATAATTCTTGCCATTTATTTTGATTTGGTCCTGATTCAGGTTTTATACCATATATATATCTATTACCTGTTAATTTACCAAATGCTATAATTTCTTGAATCCAGCTGCTATAAGATTGTGCAGGATTAGGTCTTTCTAAAAGTTTTTGTAAATCTGAATTATCTAATTCTGCTAAAGCATGTTTTCTTTGTAATAATGATTTATGTAAAATGTTACCATTCATAAAACCACTTGTCATTGCTTTATATTTTTTTAATTCATTTTTATTTTTAACCTCATAGATTTGGAAAGGAATATTACTAGCAGTTTTAGCTATTAAATTAACAATAGAATATACTGTTGAATTAAACATATATCCTTTTTTAATATATGTATCATCATTTTCAGCATTCCAAACTATTGATTGTCCTAAATAATTATAGATAATTTTATTAAATTCTGTGTTTGTATTTTGAAAATTCTTTTTAAGTATATTTCCAACTCTTGAAAAAATAGATGCCATTCGCTTACGATTTATATTACAAAAATAATAATTATATTACAAAGAAGTTTTGTTGCTTACCAAAGCTGCTAAATGTTAAGTATCTCATAGCATCCATACAATGATTCATTCTGTCTAAAGGTTTATTTATAATTGTACCATCTTTCATTTCAGTCCAATAATAGCTATGATATTCTTTAATTATATTTGTTGATTCTTTACTAATATATATTTCATATTCTTTTAATAAACTAATTCCTGCATTTACACTACCTTGACCTTTTCTAGCAGGATTTATATATAAACCTTTTCTTTTTATTTCTTCTATCGATTTAGGTTCTGCTGAATCACCATAACATATTACTTGTTCATATCCACTAGCTTTAATAAATTCTGCTATTTCATCATTAGTTAATCCTTTGTTATATAATAATTCGTGAAAAAATAGTTTGTCATTTTTTTTATAACCAATTACTATTGCAGTAGGGTCATTACTAAAACCAAAATCAATTCCAATTATAGCATCATTGTCTGTATCAAATTCTGGAAAATCGCTATATGGAATAAAATTCCAATTGTTAAATATTTGTCTTGCACTGAATACTGCTTTTTGACCTTCACCATAAACTCGCCAATAGTCAGGGTCTTTTAATTTCATTCTTTCAATCTCATAAACTAAATCTTGCGACAAAAATTTATTATCCTTATATGTTGTTATCCAAGTATCACAATCATCACGAGGAACTAAATCATCATAAATCCAATGTATAGGGTCGCTTGGATTAAAATCCAAAATCACCATATCTAATGTTCTCATATTAATTTGGCGAAAATCTTCAATAGTTAATTCATTGGCTTCATTTAAAAATGCAATATTTCTTTTTCGCCCTCTAATTTTTTGCGGTTCATCTACCGATAAAAATTCAATAAGATGTTTTCCATATTCAAAAGTGTTAGCTGATTTATTATGAACTCCTAAATAATATAACCCTGTTTTTTCAAGTATGGAAATTATATCTCTTAAAACACTTCCTTTTAATGCAGGCAATGTTTTTCTAATAATAGATATAACTAAAGCTTCTTCAGATTCAGTTAACAAGTATGTTAAATATTGACAAACCGCATAAGTTTTTCCTGACCTCGTACCTCCTTGATGAACTCTAAATCTTTTATTTGAATTTATTAAATCGTAAAATTGTCTATTGCAATGTTGTTCTATTCTTCTTGACTGGGTTTCCATTCTATTAGTGTTGACTAAATTGCGCCATCGTGAACAATTTCACTTCGTTCAACATATCCTCTTTTTTTACCTTTTGTGTTAAGATAAAATATGTTAGCTGATGTATTACCATCTTGTAATTGTTTAGGTAATTGTGATTCTGCAAAGTCGAGTGCTATGTTTTGTATGTCAGCAACTTTGTTTGCAAAACCTTCATCTTTGTTAAGATACTCATAAAAAGTAGTTCTACCAACTCCAACCTGTTTACAGGCAGTTGTAACAACTCCAAGAGATTTTTCTAATGCTTCAAGAATTGCTTTTTTAGTATGTTCGATTTTGTTCGTTTTCATTTTACAAAATTAATAAAATAGGGAAACTAACAAAACCCTATTTAAAAGGTGTGCTTACCAGGATTTGACTAATAAGCTAAATATAAAGAACGAGTTTAGTTTTTTAAATATTCTTTACCATTAATTTTAATTTCAAGGTCAGGGTCAAGTTTTTGCATTCTATCAATTATTACTTGACAATATTTTGGGTCAAGTTCCATACCGAAACATTTTCTTTTTAATTGGTGTGCTGCTACCATTGTTGCACCACTTCCTAAAAAAAAATCAGCTACACATTTAAAATCATTTCTAAATTTTTTTATACACCAATTTATTAATTCAACTGGTTTTTGTGTTGGGTGAACTCTATTTGTTTTTTCAGAAGCTTTTGTAAATTGTCTAACAACACTTCTTGCATTTGACCAAGCAAGTTCACAATCTGTTTGGTCACTTTGACCATTATTTTTATCCCAAACAATCCAGCATTCAGAATCAGGTAAACAACTTGAATAATAATTAGCCCCCCACCAAATATGAGTTGAATCTGGGTAAATTGAATAAATTAAATTAAATGAATCTTTTGCAGCATTGGTGTCGTTATCTCCAAGTATATCAGAACTGTAATTTTTACTTAATACTCCACTTTTTGAAACAGCATTCATTCCATAAGGTGGGTCAGTGAAAACCATATCAATTTTTTCACCATTCATTAGTTTTTCTACTTGTGTTACATCTGTACTGTCGCCACATAAAATCCTATGCTCACCAATTTCTATAAGGTCTCCTAAAACAACATCTACTTGCAGCTCATCAGGTTCTTCATAATTATCCTCTTCAGCTTCTATATCTTCAAGAGGTATTTCAGGAATATCTAATCCCCAGTCATATAAATCTTTTGTTTCCCATTCGTTTAATAATAAATCCCAATCCCACTCACCAAAACCTACATTATCTTTTATTATAAATTCTTTTTTTTGTTTTTCAGTCCAATTAGTAACTTGGTCAATCCATACATCTTTTAATCCTGCATCTTTACAAGCCCTTAATCTCATATTACCACCTAAAACAATCATATTTTCATCTACAATTATTGGTCTTTTTTCTAGCATTTCAGGAAATTCCTTAATAGACTTTACTAATTTTTTAAATTGAATATCTCTAATAAATCTAGGATTATCAGTATTTTTTATTAAGGTATTTATTTTTACTTTTTTAGGCATTCGTATAATAATTTATATTTATAATAACAAAAAAAAATGCGATTTGTATTGTGTTTCTTAAGTTGTCAGCTACTTTATCCATTCCTTCAATATCTTCATTAGTATAATATATACCAATTCCAAAACCATAACATGTAGCTACTTCAATTTCAAACATATACAAATGTAAAAATTTAAAATGGTATGTCGCTATTCTGATTACTGATTTTTTGGTCATATTCATTTATCTCTTTATATACACCCCCATTTTGAAAGTCAGGTGCAACCATAAAATCGCCTTGTTTACCATTCTCTTTTCTTTTAACTTTTTGTATATATATCGAAACACTATCACTAGTGTACTGTGTTTGTTGTCCAAGATTTCTATATACTGTAATACAGTTATATGCTTTATTAAAAAAATCAGATGATTGAGAAATATCGTAAGGATTAGGAACTCTATATTTACCATCTACACTTTCCATTTTTCTTGGGTGTGCTACTAAAAATAGATGAGTATTTGTTTGTTGACAGAACTGGGTAATCTCTGATAGTAATTTTCCTACATAAGTAAAATCTCGTTGAGCAGAATGGTCTAACATATTCCAAGGGTCTATTACACAAACATTAGTTCCTTTTTGAAAAACTAATTGTCTAAAAGCATCTAATATACCTTTTAGTGTCAAATTTTCTAAATCTATTTTTACAAAATCAAAATGTTCTATTATAAAATCTTTTGTATTATTTAACGTTTCAACATTACAATCTTTTTCATTTATTTTATTTGCTAATCTTTTAATATGTGCTTCGTATGGAAAAGATTCAGGTGAAAACATTGCTATGCGAAAATCTTCGTGTAATGCAAGATTAACACATATTTGGTCGATGACGTCACTTTTTCCTGCATTTGGAATCCCTGTGCATACAGACCATTCTCCGAAGCTAATGTTATAATATTCTCTACTGTTTCCAAGTCGCACATTGTAATTTGTAATTCCATTTTCATTATAATTTAAAACACTATCCCAAATATCGTTAATATTTAATACTCCTTCAATAGGAAAATTTTTAGGATTATCTAAAACATTTCTTAATTCACTACTTCCTAATTTAATTAATATTTCATTAGCATCTTTATATTCTCCAAAATCAATGTATTTACATCTACCTTTTCCAAACCTTCTCGCTAATTCTTTTCTTAATGATAATCCTGCTTGGTCATTATCTGTGCATAAAATAATTTCTTTTTTATTTACAAAATATTCCCAACAATTATCTAAATATTCTAATCTTTGATTACCAACATTTGCTCCATTTGGTACACTACAAACTGAAAATATACCTGATTCAAATAAACTTAGAGCATCAATTTCACCTTCAGTTATATAAATTTTATCCATTGTCTTAATTCTATCAAGACCATAAAATATTAATTCAGCATTTTTATATAATTTAAAATTTTTACTACCATCTCTAAATTTTATATTTACTAATTCATTTTCTCTATAATAATTAAAATTAATTGCATTTCTTTTTTCTTTTACTTGAGAAAAATATTCTTTGCTTTCAGTAATTTTCCAATTAACTAAAGTATTTTCAGAAATACCTCTATTAGCAAACCATTCAATAGTTTTTTTATTTAATGGTGATTTTACCTCTACAGGCTTTACATATTGTTTTTTTGCTCTTACATTTACATTACCTGACCAATTACAATGAAAACAATTATATAAACCTTTTTCTACATTTATACTTAAACATTTGTCTTTGGATTTTTTTCTTGTGTGACTACATTTAGGACATACTATATGATAATTTCCTGAACGAGTACCAATATCAATACCTATATCTAAAAATTTTTCTTTCATTTCTTTTTCTTTTGGCTAATTTAATTTTTTTCCTATACAAACTAAAAAACACACTTATTTATTTTATGTTTTTTACCAATTCTATTTAAATATTTTAAAAATTGTTGTGGTTTTATTTTAAACCATTTTTTATTACTATAAACTTTTGTTACAAAACATTGATGTAATGGCACATCAATTTCTTCATCTCTAAATTTATGTTCAACTTTTAAAATTGCACCAATTCTACCTGATTCTTCCCAAGCATTAATTATTCTTTCTAACATCATTTTTTGTCCTGTAGGAATATCAGTCGCTAAAAATTTCATTTCAATTAAAAATAAAAACTTATTATCAAATTCTAAAACACCATCAATATCACTTGGATGTATAGCACGATTTTGTACACCTGTAAAATCCATTGATTGTTTTATTCTTTTACTATTTTTTATTAAACTCATATTTTCCATTTTATCTAATATTATCAAATCAAAAATCATTTTTTATTAAATTGATAATCTTTTGCAAATTTCGCTTTAAACATATCAATATATTTAACACCATAATTATTTTTTTTACGAAGTTTTAAAATTGAAAAAAAGTTATCTTTCCAAAAATCATCTAATCTCACTTTTTTAACTATATAATAAACTGCTCTAGTGTCGTAACCATCAATTCTATCAAGCTTGTCTAAACAATCTTTCCAATTTCCAATATCAATTGCAGTTCTTGGTTGAACTGCTAAAGGAAATAATTTAATTAAATGAGAAAAAGATTTTTCAATTAACTCATTATATATTATCTCTTTATTATTAATAATAGTATTATTACTAATATCTTTAAACTTTTCTTTATGGGGTGTTAAAGAAATGTTAGATACCTCTTTAACATTACTTATATAGATATTTCTTGATTCTATTTCTTTAGAATTTGGTTTATAAGTAAAAGAAACTTTAATATATTTTTTTTCTTTTAATTGATTAATCCACTTAGATATTGATACAGTAGATACTTGATAAAGTTCTGAAAAATATTTATTAGAAGCATAACAGTAACCTTTATCATTACTTAGGGCAGTTAGTTCGCCAAACATTAATTTAGCATTAGGTGTTAAATCTTTGTCATATCTGACATAAGCAGGAATTACTGCATAATATGTTCTTTTCATAATTCTTCATCTGTTATTCTTTTTAATTCACTAATAAAACTAATTAATTTTGTATACATAATTACAATTTCTTCAAAAGAAATATTATCATCTTCATAAACTATAAATATTGATTCTAAAAATAAATCAAATTCAGCTAATGTTAGTTTGCCAACATATTGAAAATCTGAATCTAAATTTTTTATATTATTTGTATACTTTAATCTTTGTCTTTCCTCATTCCAGAAAAGCATTTTTTTTTGCATAATAATTATTTAAAATATTCATTTATTATTTGAATAGTTTTTTCATAATCATTTAACCAATGACATTCCCAATTTGCTTTTTTTAAACTCTCTAATGCTTCAAATTGATTTTTAGTTGGCTTATTATATCCTACTTTCAATTCAATTGCTAATCCACATTTACCTTTTTTATTTTGGTGGAAAATTAATATATCAGGTATGCCACTTTTGCCACCTAAATATTTAAATTTAAATTGCATAAAAGGTGTACGTTTTCCTTCGTTAGGTACATGAATTACATAAATATCAGGATATTTAGTTTGTAAATATGTCATTACTTTATTTTGTAATAAATCTTCTTTTCCTAAATATTTTACAAAAGGGTTATTCATAATTTTTACCACATCAATACATTTATATTTTAAAGATAAATAATTTTCTTTAGTAATTGTATCATATTTAATTAAGTCATCTAATCTTTGTGCACCAACTATTACAGTAGAATGGTCTACATTAACAATATCACCTATTACTTGTACAGGTTCAGATAATAATTCTCTACAAATTTTATAATACATTTTACGAGCATCAGCATATTTACGTACCCTAGTTTTTTTTGATATATCAATATCAAAATGTTTATCACAGGCTTTTTTAATTTTTAAAATGTCTCTCATATTATTATTGCTCCATCATTAGTTTTATCATAACCTTCAAAATAAGTTATTTTATTTTCGATAACATATTTTTTCCATAGCTTAAATGCTTTTTTCCAACCATCTCTACCAACAGTAATCATATCTTCGCTTAAAGCATAATGTTGCACTGTATAAGGCGGATTAGTTTCACAAGCTATAAATCTAAATTTTTTAGGGTCATACCCTAGCATATCGCAATAAAATACTGCTTGAACCATATATGAAAATTTCCATATTGTGTTTTTAAATTCTCTTGGTGAACTATCTTGACAAGTTTTTATATCACTTATCCAATCTTTACCCATACAATCAGGTCTAACTCT
>Ga0098037_1000655_pt1 | contig 16935 bp, 13 predicted proteins | sample 5_EtaG_FD_75050 | JGI IMG/M metagenome (GOLD analysis project Ga0098037, IMG submission 75050) | Marine viral communities from the Subarctic Pacific Ocean - 5_ETSP_OMZ_AT15132 metaG | ecosystem: Environmental > Aquatic > Marine > Oceanic | place: Pacific Ocean | collected 2015-01-08 | reverse complement strand
GTTACTGAGCTAACCAGCTACACTTACGACACTTACAAGAGAGCCATCGAAACCGTTGCAGACCCAGATTTCATTGACATGAATCTTCTGTCTATCCCAGGCTTAACAAACACTGGATTGACAACTATGATGGTTGACACATGCGAAGATCGTGCAGACGCCATGGCGTTAATTGACCTTCCAAGCGTCTACCTCCCTGCCGCCGAGGGACTCTACAGTCGCTCTGCAAGAGTTGTTGGCAACGTGCAAACTTCTGCCACTGCTATTCGCAGCAGACAAATAGACTCCTCTTATGGAGCCACGTTCTTCCCATGGGTTCAGACTCTAGACGCCCCCACTGGTCAGCTTCTCTGGATCCCGCCCTCTGTGGCAATGCTTGGTGTCCTAGGAAGTTCTGAGAAATCATCCCAGGTCTGGTTCGCGCCGGCTGGCTTCAACCGTGGCGGACTTTCCGATGGTGCTGCCGGAATTCCAGTTACAAATGTAACGCAGCGTCTTACTTCTAGAGAAAGAGACACACTCTACGAGGCTCGCATCAACCCGATTGCTAGCTTCCCAAGCTCTGGCATCGTAGTGTTCGGTCAAAAGACCCTGCAAGAGCGTCCCTCTGCTCTAGACCGCATTAACGTGCGCCGTCTGGTCATCTATCTCAAGAAGCAGATTTCAATTCTATCTACACAAATTCTCTTCGAGCAAAATGTGCAGGCAACTTGGAACCGCTTCAAGGGTCTAGTTGAGCCATTCCTAGCTAACGTCAAGGTTCAGTTCGGCATCTCTGATTACCGACTAATTCTAGACGACACGACAACAACGCCTGACCTTGTTGATCAGAACATCATGTATGCCAAGATTATGGTCAAGCCCGCCCGCGCTATCGAATACATCGCAATTGATTTTGTGGTGGCTTCTACCGGCGCATCATTTGACGATTGATAAACGGGGGCTTTTGCCCCCACCCACTACTTACTTATGAAAACAGGAGAACCTAACAAATGCCATTCTGGTCAACCAACTTCGGTCAAGACACAACTTTAAAAGATCCAAAGCGTAAACATCGCTTTACTGTGGAATTCCAAGGAATTAACGCAGCCCAAGGTGGAGCCCTATTATGGTACGCCAAGACAGCTACGAAGCCCGGCTTCAATGTCAACGCTGCTGAGCACAAATACCTTGGTCACACCTTCTACTACCCAGGAAATGTAACTTGGGAACAGGTAACAGTTACCTTAGTAGACCCGGTTGACCCAGATGTCACTGCCACTTTTGCTGACATCATGGTTGCTTCTGGTTACACTCCACCAACCGACGCCAACTCCCTAGGCACTGTTTCTAAGGCAAAGGCTACAGGCGCTCTTGGAACCGTCCTAATCACTCAGCTTGATGGTGACGGCAACCCAGTAGAGTCTTGGACCCTATGGAATGCTTTCATGACAAGCCTAAAGCAGGACGACCTTGACTACACAAGCGATGACCTATCTACAACAACCGTAGAACTTCGCTTTGACTGGGCAAGAGTAGAGACTCTAAACAACTCTTCTGCTGTCAATGGTTCTGGTGGCAACGAGTTCTTCAAAGCCTAATAAGACAATATAAAACGAGAGGTGTAAATTGTCAAGAAATCAGGATCGCCTAGGCGGCGCTCAACAGCCTGATACGAGCCCTCCACCCCAACAAGGTGGTGGGGGTTTCTCGTTTGTAGTCCCCACAGAGTTTGTGGATCTGCCCTCACAGGGGCGTTTCTATGCACAGGGACATCCGTTACACGGACAAGACTCTATTGAAATCAAGCAGATGACTGCCAAAGAAGAAGACATTCTCACTTCGAGAACACTTCTAAAGAAAGGCGTGGCTTTAGAGAAATTAATAGAAAGTGTCATTGTTGACAAATCTATCAAGCCCTCTAGCTTGCTAATTGGTGATCGAAACGCAATAATTATTGCAGCCAGAGTTTCTGGTTATGGAAATGATTATGTGACAAACGTTCAGTGCCCCGCCTGTCAATCTAAGCAGAGCTATGAATTTAATCTAAATGACGCCAGAATAGATCATGGGAATGTCTCAGAAGATTATGGAATCAATGATTACGGCGATGGAACCTTTGGGTGCATTCTTCCAAGAACACAGGCGGAAGTAAGAATCAGGTTGCTCACAGGCAAAGAAGAAGTAGCATTAAGCAACTTAAAGAATAAGGACGGCTTAATTTCTAGACAATTGCGTTCAATTATAGTTGATGTGAATGGTGACTCATCACAGCAAGCTATTAACTATCTAGTCGAGAACATTCCCTCAAGAGATTCTCGGCACCTTCGCATGATTGTTCGCCAAGCAACTCCAGATGTAGATCTTACTCAAGAATTTTCTTGCACCGAATGTGGTCATACGCAAGAAATGGAGGTGCCGCTTACGGCGGACTTTTTTTGGCCTGACCGATGAATACAATGAGGGAGTTTATGAACAAATTTTCTTCCTTAAGTACAACGGTGGGTGGAGTTTTTCTGAAGCTTACAGCCTGCCTATAGGGCTAAGAACATGGTTTGTTGAGAGGACTATCAAACAACTTAAGATGGAATCTGAGGCAATCAAGAAAGCCTCCAAGGGACAATCCAATTCCAGCTATCAAGAACTGACTCCTTCCAACCAGCCCCCTATTCCAAAAGAATATGCTAGATAGACTTGGGCTCCTTCGGGAGCCCTTGCTTTTTGCATAGATGGCTATTTATAGAGAGAGGTAGCTTTGCATGGCGTTGACTCCAGAACAAAAAGCAGAAGCATTGGCAGCACAAACTGCTGCGCTAAAAAATCAAGTCAAACTGCGCAAAGAGTTAAATCAATTAACTAAGCAGCAAATAGATTTTTTGCTAAATAATCAAGCGCAAGCAAATAAACTGAGTCTGGATCAAGGACAGGCATTAGTTTCTTTACAGATCCAGAGGCAAAAAAACTTGGATCTTCTCGAAAAAGAAATAGGCTATTACCAAAAGTTGTCTGCCAACGCCAAAACAGAATCTGACAGATCCAATAATCAGCTAAAGGCACTTCAGGCACGGATTGACAAGCAGAAAGAATTAGTAAAAGAAGGCAAAGCCGAACGAGAGTCAGTAGAAGATCTAGAAAATCAATATGAACAACTAGATGAATCAATCAAGAATGCAAAGAAAACGTCGGATGAGCTTGTAGGAGCGTTTGGTGATTTACTAAAAGGCAACCTAGTGGGCGGTCTTAAGAAACTAGGTGGTGCTCTAACTAAAAATCTAAAAAATAAATTAATGAGCAAGTTCACAGACAGCATCTTTTCGCTCGTCAGGGCTGGTCCTAAGGGCATCGCTGCTTTAGGTGGATTGGCTGCTGCTTTTGTTGTCATTGGGGTAGCAGTTGCTGTGTGGACAAAGATTGTCAAGATGGCAATCGCAGTAGTCGATGCTTCAAATGCTTTTCAAAAAGCTACGGGCACATCAAATGAATTTGCCTCAAGCCTCATAACAGTAGGTAATGAAGCTCGTGCATTTGGCGGAACTATTGAAGAAGTTAGTGCCTCTTTCCAGAGTCTCTTTACAAATGTTTCTGATTTTACCATGATGTCTAGAGCTTCTAGAGAAGAATTGATAAAAACCAACACAGTCTTGTCTAAACTTGGCATCTCCAATGATGACTTGGCAAAGAGTCAGCAGAACTTGATTAAAGCTATGGGACAAACCGCCACCCAAGCAGCAGCGACATCTCGTGAATTAGCCGCATTTGCTTCAGACATTGGTGTGGCACCCTCAAAGCTGGCTTCTGATTTTGCTGCTGCTGGACCACAACTTGCCAAGTTCGGAAGAGATGGAGTCAAAGCATTCAAGGATTTGGCACAAACTGCCAAGATTACAGGAATCGAAGTCAGTAGACTTCTTGCTATCACTGAAAAGTTCGACACCTTTGAGGGAGCCGCAGAGCAAGCAGGCAAACTAAACGCAGCGCTCGGTGGTAACTTTGTAAATGCCATGGAGCTTCTCACGGAAACAGATCCAACTAAACGTTTCGAACAAATGACAGATGCAATCAAAGATGCTGGTAAATCGTTTGATGACATGACTTATTTTGAAGCGAAGTTCTTTGCTCAAGCGATGGGGCTACAAGATGTAAATGAATTGGCATTGGCTCTATCTGGCAACATGGACATGGTTGGACAATTTACCAAAAAATCATCTGACCAATATGAAGCTTTGGCAAAACGTGCAGCAAAAGTCCAAAGCTTCCAAGAAAAAATGAACACACTCATGGCTCAGCTAATCCCGATTGTGGAGCCGATTGTTGATGGACTAATGGCAATGTCTGATTGGATGTCCGAGAACCTAGATGCAGTTGCATTTGGCTTTAAAGTCATAATAAGTGCGGTAACAGGTTTGGCTGTAGCACTGACCCTTCTTGGTATTGCTATGGCGTTTGCATTTGCGCCAGCTTATGCAGGAGCAATCGCTATTATTGGTTTGGTTGCAGCAATTGGTTCGCTTGCGGCTCTTCTCGCTATTGATTTTGGCTCGCCTTCCATCCCAGAAGGCTTAGAAGAAACCGGCAACGGATTAAATTTTGTGGGCGAGAGCGCTAAGTTCTCTACTGCAAGAGTAACTGAAATGAATGTGGCTATGCAGGGCGCAGCAACCCAGAGCGCTGCCGCCGCAACTGAAGCCAATAACTATGCAATGTCGCAATTTGGCGACACAGTCACAAACAACAACAACGGCTCTCAAATAGAGCAGATAATACACGTCCAGATTGGCGACGACACGGTCGATAAAGTAGTCAGGAAATCGAACGGAAGGCAGATCCGCTCCGTCGCCGTCGGCGGCTGACCATGAAAGAGGGATAATAAATGAACAACTTTGACGTAAGAAAATATCAAAATGAAAACAGCACACTAGTCGATGGCTCTGATGCTCTTGCCAATGAGCGAGAATTAGTAATTTCTTTTTACCATGTTCCATCTAAAAGAAGTGTGTTTTTTAAAGCATTCATAACAGCATTCAACGAAAGTTATAGCTCCAATTTTACTCCACACGAAACGTTTGGTAGAACAGATCCAATTTATCAATACAAGAACACAACAAGAAAAATAACACTCGCATTCAAGGTGCTCGCTGCTAGCGAGGGCGAAGCATACGAAAATCTTGGCAAAGTTTCTGTTCTTGAACAAATGCTCTATCCCAGTTACACAGAGGTGGGTAGCGCCACAACATTATCACAGGCTCCACTTATCCGAGTCAAAGTGATGAATCTTTTAGTTAGCAACTTTAATAGCAAAGTTCCACTACCCAGCGATGAATCAATTCCAAGAAATGTTTTCTACAATAGTTACAAAACCTCATCTGATGCAAAAAGTGGCTTGTTGGGGGTTATAGATAACCTGAACATAAACCATAATCTAGAGGGAGACGAGGGCGTCTTCTTCAAAAGAAGCGAGGAAGGCGGCGTAGCAAGCCCAGTTAGTAACACTATTTTACCAAAGTTTATTGACGTAAACCTGTCGTTTTCTCCAATTCATGAAAAAACCATTGGATGGGAGGAGGACGGCAAACCATCGCAGTCACTTTTTCCTTATGGAGTTATCACCGATGACACTTCGCCGGTAGCTGCTAAAAAATCTGCAACTTATGACGCACAAGTCGAAAAAAATAAAGCAGACGACCAAGCAAGAAAACTAAGACAACAACAAGCTGACAACGCAAGGGCGCGCTATAGTGGTGTGCTCGGAGATCTAAGATTGCAAGCCGACCACCGAGGAGGCTTCGATGGCGATGAAGATGCGAAAGCCCGACTAAAAGGGAGGGCACCCGCTATAGAAGAAGACATGCTGGCGCGGCTCGCCCTTCTACGAGAACTGGGTCTTGGTAAGGAGAGAAAATGAGCGACATCAAAAACTTTACATCAGAAACAATCATAAACGACATAGACTTCTACAGAGAGTTGCGTGAGCGCAGAGGTGTAAAACAAATAGAACAATTTGCGACACCACGCTTAAGACAACCAACAATCTCCGACAGAATAAGATTAAAGACCTCCACACACATCTGGAAATACGGTGATAGGTTCTATAATCTTGCACATCAATACTACGGCGACACTCGCTATTGGTGGGTCATTGCTTGGTTTAATGGCATTCCGACAGAAGCCGAAGCAAACACAGGCGATGTGCTTGAGATTCCTTTAGATTTACAAGAAGCGTTAGTCGCTTTAGGAGCGTGATAGATGGCTGAAAACCATTGCCTCAGCTTCGACGAGCCCGTCGAAGCGCAAATTTCAAAAGTCTTAAATGCCTACATTACCGAACTTAACACTGTTCATAATGGCAGCAAACAAGATGACTATGATGGATTGTCGGATAGGGCAGGCTTGTCTGATGACATTGCTCCAGAATGGGAAAAACTCGATGAAACATTGATAAAATCAATTGCAGAGCCCAAGAGTCTTGAAGCCTTTATAGGACAAAACATTCCAATAGTAAAGGCTTTTAGTGGGGCAGAGTTTGGAAAAACAAAAGTAACCGTTCAGACAGAATTTGCCGGTCTAGTTCAGCCATCGACAACTCGTTGGTTTGAGTTATCTTATAATCAACTTGATAGTCTTACAAATGATTCGGCAGTTGGATTAAATGATTTTCTAAAAACATACAAAAGCTTAGCAGATACATGCCCTCCGTTTCTCAACGATGAAGTAAAACAGTTCTGGTTCATTGGGCTACTTGAATGGTTTAATTCTTTAATAGAAGAAAACGAAAGAAGTAAACAAGGTCCACCCTCTCCAAAATTCTTAGTCTACGAGGTTTTAAGAGAAGCAGGTATAGTTCCTTCTTTACCGGGTCGAGCACCCCTTCAAAAAAATGATCTTGAACAAATTCAATTAGATTTAGCAGAAGAAGCCAAGAGCATCTTCGCAGAAGTAAAGCTCTATCAAGAACAATGTTTTGTTCTTTCTCAGATATCAAACCTAATAGAATTTAAAAAAACATCTCCATCTTTGACACCGAGATTGCCTTACATCGAAACCCAAACAAGTATCAAAGACTCGACTGATCCTATTAATTCACAAATTAAGGAATCAGAGCTTATTTTTACGGACGCAAACGCACCAATCCTTATGCAGGGAGAGCCATTCAAATTTATGAATAGGCTGGTTCAATATCCGTCTTCTTTCGCATTGTTCAACCTAACAACAGCCCAGTTGTCATCTTTGGTGCCAACAATAAGGTTGTATAGGATAGAAACAAGCCCCACTACAGGCAAAGACATAGGCTCTACAGAAATAAAATTCGACACCAATCCTGCTGTTCCAAGTTATCGAGGAGAGGAAAGCAAACTCAGCAGTGCTCTAGATCTATTTGAGAATAAAAACAAGAGAGGCTACGGTGTTGGATTGCAAAGTTTTAATTTTACGTTCCATGGCTCAGATCCATTTGCAACTAAAAAAGCAATTCAAGCAAAGTTATCAATTTTTGCTACAAGCTTTGGCGATCTAATTACACAACGCAAAGGCTACAAGTTTGCTGACTTGGCATTAAGAACCGGAAAGACGCCAGAAGATTTAAGAAAAAATCTTGACATTATTGATCAGCAGAATCTTGATAAACTTAATTTTAGGTTGAAGGCTGTTGTGGGGTGGGCTATCCCCAAAGAAAAAGTTAGTAGTTTTGAATTTTCTGAAATAGATGCCGTTAGGAATTCATTTGTTAATTTAAACCTCACGCCAACAACACATGAATTCAATTTTGATGAAGCGGGTGGAGTTGTTTTTAGCATAAATTATCTTGCCTACATTGAAGATTACTTTAACCAAGTTAAGTTTAACATTTTTTCTGATCCAAAGATAGAAGCTATTAGAAATGCAAGAAAATTGTTTTATGAATTTTTAAACACCGAGGGGTGTGATCTAGAAACGTTAGATTTGATAAAAGAAGCAGATGCTAAAATTTTAGAAAGTGAGAAAAAAGCATCTTTTTCTTCAATTTTGAAAAAACTTAGAAAACAAGAAAAGTTGCTGAGCTACAACTTATCCTATAGAGACGTAAACAAATTTTTGAGAACCGGAAAGATAGATGATAGTGATAAATTGACCCCCAAAGCTTTTGATGATTCATCACCAAAAGCCATTCAGGCTGCTTACAAAAATTTTAATTCAGAAAACGAAAGAAGTCGAGTTGCTCAGCTAACACAAGAAGATAATTCAATAACTTTCTTTTTCATCTCAGATCTTCTCGCTGTTATTATGGAATCAATAGATGAATCACTAAGAGAATCCGCAGAAGTACAAAAACAATTGAATTTTCCAAAAATGATAGAGTCTCAAGGCGTCTACAGCGCTGCCGATGCTTCTCGTGTAACAGCGAAACTAAACATAGACAAGCCGGCATTTGATAGATACATGAATGAGAGGGGCGGAAAAGAATATAAGCTGAGTCTTTTGAAAGCAAAAGCTCAATTTGAAAAATTAAGAATTGTTCTTGGACCAGTAGAGATTAAAGATCCGTTTGTTTCAGATAAAACACAATTCTGTAGTATTGGGGACATTCCAATCTCTTTAAATTATTTTACAGAATTTCTAACTAAAAAAATGATAGGAAGACAAGAGACATATTATCCATTAACAAACTTTGTTAAAAATCTAATCAACGAAGTCATTAAGAACTTCTTAAACAATGATGGCTGTTTTGATTTTGACATAAGGCAGAAATTAAAACTTAATAGCACGGTGGTTACTTCTTATAACCTTCCGCAAAACGGCTTTGTAAAGGGAAGAGGGCATGAGATAGACAAAGGGGAGTTTGAGAGTGGACAGGTGCCTTTGGACGACATCACCTATTACATTGCCAACAATAGGATTACCAAAGGAGCGCCGGGTTTCGGTGCCGGAAATGTTTTTGATTTATCGGAAACAAACATGCAACCAATCTTACATGTCTCTGGTCCTGACCGCTCTCCAGTAAACAATCCTCCAATTGAAAGAGAGATGAACTATTACATTTTTTATGCTGGTAGATCATATCCAACAAATCTCATGACAGGAGACGCAGCACAAGACAGAAGTAGTGGCATTTTTCACTATGTTTTAGGCAAGGACAGGGGATTAGTCAAAAACATAACTCTAGATAGAACCGACATGGCCGGCCAAAAGGAACTTAGATTTGAGAAAGAGGGCTTTGATGGTCTAACACAGTTGAGAGAAGTCTACAATGCTAGTGTTGATTGTTTTCTAAATGTGTCTGCTTTGCCCGGCTGTTACATCTACATTGATCCCAGAGGCTTCTCCCCAGAAGCAGACATAAATTACAGTCAATTTGGCATAGGCGGCTATTACATGATCACTAGAGCAGAGCACTCCATTGCGCCCGGCAAAGCAGACACCAAATTGGTAGCTAAATGGGTTGCAGACACAAATGGCAGGATAGAATCGCAAGAAGGAAATGAATCATCGATAGTAGAAAGAAATCCACAAATTAAAAATGCTAGAAAATGCATAGCGAAAGTAAGAGTTCCTAAGCCAAGAGTTGATCCACCCAGTCGCTCTGAATATCAAGAAGCATCGCACGCGGGCGCTCCAAGTCGTCCCGAATATACATCTTAATGGAGCTATAATATAATGTCAACATTTTATAAAAATAACAACAATGAATCATCCATAGACTTATTTAACAAAAGAATAATTTATAGTTCTGATGTTTTTAAAGTAGGTTACCCAAATCTTATAGATTTTACTTTTGCTGAAAAAGCTTTATACGGAAAGGTTGATAGAAATTTTATTCCTATTGTCTTAAATCCGAGACTTAGTGTTCTAAAACAGTTTAGAAACTCTGCCAATCCTCAACAAGATGTTAAAGCATTAGGATTCATCGTAGATGCTTTTGAAGCACTATCACAGCAGTTTAAGAAAGCAGAACAATCAGGCGATATTTATTCTAACGATCCTAACCTTACCAATCTAAAAGTCTACAAAAGCTATAAAGACAACAACATAAGTTATGATGAATATCAAAAAAACTTTATTAAAGCTCTAAAACAAAATCTAAATATTAATAATATACAAAACTTTCAAACATTCATAAAAGAACTCCTATCAACAGTCACTATAGTAACAAGAACTTTTCCGATGTCAATGCCAGCCTACACAAAAAGTAAACTAAATAGCATAACAAATAGCGGACTTTCTCTTGAGATTGCTGATGCCCCCTATGACAATGATGATCAAAAAATAAATGAATTTGTAAACAGCAAAAATTGGGCTTTTTATGTAAACGCTTGCAATTCTTATGGTTTCATGATCGACATCAATGCTCCCTGGAGACTGATCGCCGACCTTGACTCTGAAGCAATGAAAGGTTATGCTAATGCTTATGGGCTTAGAAACGTCAGTGACGTGTTGATTTTTAACTTTTCAGCAACACATAATAGATTTTATAATCAACTGCCCCAACAGCTATTGAGACTCTATAACGAAATGATTCCAACACACATTCCAACATCTGATGAGTGTGGTTCAAAGATAATAGTTACTGAACGCTACACACTTCAATCATTGCAGCAAAAGTTTTCTAATGACTTCTTCTTGAAATTCTATTTCAACCTTAGATTCTCAGAAGAAGAGACTCGCTTCAGTGAAGCGGAGAGACAAAAAATAATCACAGACTGTTTGCAGCTTTCAAGAAGCGTTGGCAACCGAACCGCACTTGGAACTTTCGAACGCTATGTGAACCAGCCGTTTGACTATAGAGGATCCTTGAGTTACCTTGTGAAAGCACAGAGACTTAGAGAGGACACATGATTTTTCAGACACTTGACGACAAGTCCGAGTGTGTTGGCATCTATGTTGATGGAAAGCTGCATTTTGATAGTTTCCCTAACGAGCTTACCAAGACTTGGAAGTACACAGGCTCCGTTCAGGATCCTGGCATAGAATACGCTTGGCTCTACACTGGCGGCAAGAACCTTCAGGAAGCTTGCCCAGAGGATCTAAAGCAAGAACTGGACGAAGTTCAAAAGACATTCAAAGCCTATTTGCTTTCGTTCAAAATAGCGCGAATAAACTTGCGGCAGAACTGCTTCTTTGATTTAGTTCCAGAAGACTTTTTGATGGAGTTCTGTGAGGTTCGTAATAAGATTACGAAGCACGTCTTTGACACTTATGAACAGCCAGAGAACTACACTCAGCTAGACAGCATCTACAAGTTGATTCACAAGATCAAATACCAAAAACTCAATGTCAACGTAGACGGCTGTCGCCATCTTATGACCAGCACAAGCGACCGTGCCGACATCAAAAACATTGTAAAAAATAAGCCACACTATGTGAACTACAATCTTTTTGGAACGGTTACAGGGCGCCTTACGACGCTCAAAGACAGCAATCCAATCCTAACTATGAAAGCGAAATTCAGAGAAATTATCAAACCAACAAATGACTGGTTTGTTTCCTTTGACTATAACGGCGCAGAAGTGAGGACGTTCTTGTCACTCTCAGGTCATGAACAGCCTCAGGAAGACATTCACACTTGGAACATGAGACATCTTTATGGCGGCTCTCCGGTGGATCGTGATGAAGCTAAGGTTAGATTCTTCGCCACTCTCTATAATGTGAATGACATGTCTCTGAATGGATCCGTTTACAGCCGTGAAGGAGTCCTCTCTAAATTCTATAAAGATGGGAAGGTCAGCACACCAACTGGCAGGCACATTAAGGTAGATCAGCGTAGGGCATTGAGCTATCTCATCCAGAGCACAACATCTGACTTGACTCTCGATCGTGCTGTTGCCTTAGATAATGTCCTTATGGGCACAAAATCAAAGGTTGCATTTATCGTCCATGATGAGATTGTTCTTGACATCGCAGAAGAAGATAAAGAGAAGGTCCCAGAACTGAAAGCAATTTTTGAGAATAACAAATTAGGAAAATTCATGGCTAATGTCAAAGCTGGCAAGGACTATGGAAATCTGAAGGGTCTAAATCTATGATCTCTTTAATAGGCATAGGTGATGCAGGCTGCAATGTGGTTTCTCTGTTTGAGAATCACAAAGAATACAATTGTTTCTTTTTCTCAGGGGAACAAGAGAACACGAAGTGGACGAGAAAACTACCAAAAGCGAATAAACCAGAAGATTGTGAGGAACAGGCACCAAAACTATCTTCTTACAAAACACTTACGGCAGTTCAAGATAGAGTTCAAGTGTTTCTTTGCGGGTCTTCATTCTCCGCAAACTATACACTTGCGATTTTGCAACAAATAAGAGATAAGAAGATAGACATCTTCTACATCAAGCCTGATGTCGATCTTTTGATTGGAGATGCGAAGCTGCAAGAGCGAGCCATTTTTGGAATTCTACAGGAATACGCGAGGTCGGGTCTATTCAGCAGCTTCACCACTTTTTCTAACCCGGCAATTGAAAAGACAATAGGCGAAATCCCAATAAAAAAATACTTTGAGACAATCAATAAAAGTATTTATTATGCGGTCCATTACTTGAACGTCTTTGATCACACAACGCCACTTGTGGGCAACCTTTCCAAGCCCTCAGAAGTGCAGAGAATTCGCTCTGTAGGCATTGTCTCAGTTGACAAACTAACTGAAAATTGGTACTATAAATTGCGAGAAGATCGCGATGTAGCATACTATTTATGTATAGCATCAGAACGTCTTGAGACGGATGGAAAGCTCCACTCCCGAGTGGTTGAGAGCCTAAAGAATAAACCCCGCAACGCATTTAAAAATGTCACCTATGGCATCTATGAATCGCCTTACGAAACGGACTTTGGGTTCTGTGTGGCTCACACGAATTTCGTTCAAGAACAGAGAACGCTTGACAGCGTAAGCTAAATGCGCTAAACTACAGATGAGCAAGGGGAAGCTCTCAAACCCCCCAAAAATAAATACTCTTGACAGGCTATGATCAGAGTGTTACATTCAGATAGTAAGGAACGCTTGCTATACTTTACCCAACAACAAGGAGATTATTATGGGAATCAACATGGAACTAATGCGGAAGAAGCTTGCCGCACTTAGAGGAAACGGAAAGAGTGACAAGGCTAGTGTCTGGTTCAAGCCAGAAGAGGGCGATACAGACGTGCGTATCGTCCCAACATCGGACGGAGATCCACTTAAGGAGGTCTTCTTCCACTATAACATCGAAGGACATCGCGGAGGCGTTATGTGCCCGAAGCGTAACTTCGGTGAAGCGTGCCCAATCTGTGAATTTGCGTCACAGCTATGGCGCGATGGAACTGACAACAATGACGAGGAGACCAAGAAGCTTGCTAAGTCTCTCTTCGTTCGCAATCGCTACTTCTCGCCCGTGGTAGTTCGCGGTCTTGAGTCTGAGGGTGTCAAGGTTTATGGCTATGGAAAGCAGGCTTATGAGCTTCTGCTTGGCTACATCCTCGACCCAGAGTATGGCGACATTACGGATCCCGAAGGCGGTACCGACATTACTATTACTTACACGAAGCCCACCACCCCAGGCGCTTACCCAAAGACCAACATGAAGATGCGTCGTAACACGAGCACTCTTCTACAGGACAAGGACGCAATCCCGGGACTGCTTCAGGGAATGCCCGACATTGACTCACTATTCACGCGACATAGTAGCGACGAGGTGGGTGCAATTCTTGACGGAATGCTCTCTGGCGATAAGTCGGCTGAGGGTCGCTCGAAGGAGACGACTCAGTATAACCAGAGCGGCAAGTCGAGCGTAGATAAGGCATTCAACGATCTGATGACTGGCTAGTAAAAGCTCAAAAAGCTCCAGTCGCCCCCACCCCTAAAAAGGTGGGGGTTTTTTGTTGCGCCTTTCGTTGTTGTATGTTATAATTACTTCTGAGCTTCGGCTCATAAATTAAAAAAAATAAAGAAAAGAAAAGCTAAAAAATAAGGAGAATTATATGGCTAAAAAGAAAGAAGTCAAAGCTGGTCGCGTGGACATGGGCGCGATGAGAGCGATGATAAACAAAAAGGCTGGGCGCAATGTTGCTCACGATTTAAGAGAAGACAACCCAACATCAGTGAAGCAGTGGATTCCAACAGGATCGCGCTGGCTTGACTCAATTGTTTGTAAGGGGAAGTATGCCGGCATCCCTGTCGGCAAGGTAACAGAGCTAGCTGGATTGGAGGCAACAGGAAAATCCTTCCTCGCCGCTCAGTGTGCAGCAAATGCTCAGAAGATGGGAATTGGAGTAATCTACTTTGATTCTGAGTCTGCGATTGATCCAACTTTCTTGGAGAAGGCTGGCTGTGATCTGGGCTCAATGATGTATGTTCAGGCTCAATCCGTAGAGTTTGTGCTTGAGACTATAGAAGATCTATTGGGAGCAACAGATAGCCAACTATTGTTTATTTGGGACTCTCTGGCATTCACGCCGTCAGTCTCAGATGTGGCGGGAGATTTCAACCCTCAGTCGTCTGTGGCAACCAAGGCTCGCATTCTTGCGAAGGCGATGTCAAAGTTGGTTATTCCACTCGCAGATAAGAAGGCAACGTTCCTTGTTCTCAATCAGTTGAAGACCAATATCCCACATGGACCGATGGCACGGCAGATTGCGATGACAACACCTTACATCACCCCAGGCGGAAAGGCTATGCACTATGCTTACTCTCTTCGTATCTGGCTTACAGGTCGTAAGAGTAAGGCAGCCTATGTACTTGATGACAATGGTTTCCGTATTGGTTCAGAAGTTAAGGTCAAGCTTGAAAAGTCTCGCTTTGGAACCCAAGGCAGAACTTGTACGTTCCGTATCTTATGGGGAACCGAATCAATTGGCGTCCAAGATGAAGAAAGTTGGTTTGAGGCTCTCAAGGGCTTTATGACTGTCGCCGGTTCTTGGTATACACTTGAACACAACGGTTATTCCAAGAAGTTCCAGCCCAGCAAATGGGTTGACACCTTGAATGGTGACCCTGAGTTCAAGCAGCACGTAATGGACTTTATGGACGAGGTTGTAGTCCAGAAGTTTGACAAGAGAGAGGGCGAAGCATCAGACTTCTATGAAGTAGATGAAAAAATAAATAAAGCGTCTTGACATAGCGCCTCCACCCTGTTAGATTATGGGGTGGAGGTAACCTATGAAACGTGTGCTCGTAATTGACGCCCTCAATATGTTTTTGAGGGCGTTTATCGTTGACCCCAGCCTGTCTCAGCATGGACAACCAATAGGCGGGATCAAGGGATCTATAAAGATCTTACAGAAGCTTGTGAGAATAACAAAACCAAATGAGATTGTCATCTGTTGGGATGGACCAAATGGTTCTCAGAAGCGCAAAGCTCTCAACTCTGGCTACAAACAAGGCAGGAAGCCTCTGCGTCTCAATCGTTCTGTTCACAATCTGACAGAGAACGAGGAATTGCAGAATAAAGTCTGGCAACAAATACAGATTATTGAATACCTAAATCAAATGCCAATCATCCAGCTTATCCTTGAAAGAGTAGAGGCTGATGACATCATCTCTCATGTCTGCAATTCTGGGCATTATAAAGGTTGGCAAAAAGTTATCGTCTCAAACGACAAAGACTTTTTGCAGCTTTGCGATGACGAGACGGTGGTCTACCGTCCAACGACAGACAAGATTGAAACCAAAAAAACTGTGATTGAAACAATGGGGGTTCATCCAACAAACATGGCTCTTGCTCGCGCTATGGACGGCGATGCTAGCGACAATCTTCCCGGCGTTAGTCGGGTCGGAATGAAGACGATTGCTACCAAGCTTCCGTTTATGAAAGAAGAACGAACTGTCACAATTGATGAGCTACTGGATTACTGTGAGAACATAGACTCAAAACTAAAAGTTTATAAAAACATCACAGAGTCAAAAGCACTTATCGAACACAACTACCAGATGATGCAGCTTTATTCTCCACTTATCTCAGTCCAAGGTAAGCAGACTATCGACTATGCACTTGAAAACTTTGAATGCGACTTTAACAAAACTGAACTGCTGAGACTTATGATGCAAGATGGTTTTGGAGAACTGAACTGGGAAGAACTAAAAACATTCTTGAATAAGATTTCAAGGGAATGTAATGAGAGGTGACACTATTTACTACCGAGGTGTGGTAAATGGAAGACCTTTACGAAATTGATGAGGACAGCCTACTTCGTTTATTGAAAGAAGAAGAAGAGCAGCTTGATGAAAAATCGTCAAAACGTGCAAAGAGAAAGCGCCGTAAGAAGCGTAAGAAGAAGAAGGCAAAAAAGGACGCCTGCTATCACAAAGTTAAGTCTCGTTATAAGGTCTGGCCATCTGCTTATGCTTCTGGCGCCCTTGTGAAGTGCCGCAAAGTCGGTGCTAAGAACTGGGGCAATAAGTCAAAGAAGAACGAAGGCATAGAATTAGACGAACGTTTACTACAGATAATTCAAGAGGAATACCAAGCCGTCCTTGACGAAAAAAAAAAGAAACGTAAGAAGCGCAAGAAGGCGGGAACTGAATCAAGTAAAGAATCAAGCCTAAGAGATTGGTTTGGTCGTAAAGGCGCAAAAGGTAAGAGAAAGGGCTGGGTTGATTGTAACTCACCCGATGGAAAAGGTGGCTACAAGTCTTGTGGTCGTTCTTCTGGAGAAAAGAGAAAGAAATACCCAGCGTGCCGCCCGACTCCCGGCGCATGTAAAGAAAGAGGCAAGGGTAAGTCTTGGGGTAAAAAAGCAAAAAGGAAATCTAAGAAGTAATGGAACTCACAGAATCATATGTTAGACAAGTAATCAAAGAAGAGTATCAGGCTCTTATGGATGAGAAGAAAAAGAAGAAAGCCTGTAAGCCTGCCAAGGGCAAGCGCTTTGCAAAACGAGTAAATGGCAAGTGCCGTTCTTATGGTCAGTCAGGTCAAGCCAAAGGTGGCGGTGATAGAATAAGACCCGGCACATCGAAGGGCGATGCTTATTGCGCACGATCCGCAAAGATCAAAAAATGTAAGAATCCACCCTGCGCCAACG